>ERZ1027231.22-NODE-22-length-133528-cov-21.611337_pt1 | contig 133528 bp, 109 predicted proteins | sample MGYA00520866_ERZ1027231 | MGnify/ENA primary metagenome ERZ1027231 (study PRJEB33311, sample SAMEA4378411) | marine metagenome | biome: Marine biome; feature: Fjord; material: Water | collected 2014-07-20T08:00:00Z/2014-07-... | depth 75 m ...
GTCATCACTCCCTGATCAGATGCCTGATTTTAGCAAAAAACACTAGCTTTTAAGAAAAAATCTACAGCCTCAACGCCAACCGCAGCCGTCGCCAGTTCGGAGCGACTTTTGTGCTAATGTTTGAGCAGCCGTGAGTAGCGCAAAAGGCGCGGAGTGCTGGCTGTCGGCCTGTTGGTTTTTGTTATGTGCCATATGCTGACTTAACTTCTTGTTTACCGGTGATGACCTCGGAAGGTAATTCGTCACAATTTTTAGGAATTAACGTTACTTCTTCCTCATGAGGATACTCGGGATTAGGGAGCTCGAACGCCTCAATTTCATGCTCTGACAGCAGATTCTCGTCGATTTCATACACATACCCATCTTCCACACCGCCAGAAGTTGCAAATTTTTTTGCTTCCTCAAAACTCCTTGTAGTGGAAATTCCACAACCGCCATGCATACCCGAATCAAGTTGATGGGCTCTCGCTGTATTATTCACCGTTGGTCCAATTTGGAATTTTCCATCAATTTTTACGCCTTTATCTCCTATCTTCATGGTAACTTCTCGTTCCGTTCCTTTAGCTAGGACTTTCCCTCCGTTTTCGGAGTCCACAGAAACAGATACTCCACGATATAATTTGCCCACATTCATTCGCCCCGCCAATGCCCTAATAACGGGGCGTCGTGTAGGCGTGAAACGCCGAAGTGGAGGTCTGAGGCAGCTTGCTGGCGGTCGTTGACTAGCTTGTTATAAATCAACATACAGTTCTTGGAATTTAGTAGTTATAGATCTCTTTATATCATCAGCCCTGCCATTGACACTTATGCCACGGCCGACAACGTTGTTCGGATAACCTCTGAATTTGTTAGCGATTGTTCCTAGTAGCTCTATACCTTGACCGGTCTTACTTTCGTCAATTGAGTGACATACAAATTCTCTCGTTGCCCCCAGAACCATATCAGCAAACTGCAACATTGTGTTATGGGGCATTCTGCAGTAGGCCGGAGAATCTGAAAAGCCTAATTCTGATAGGGGGCCAGAATGGTAGCTTACTCCGTCTTTTGTTTTACCGAAGTTATATGCAGAGGCATATTCAATATCATACGGCTTTGGATCATTGCCATCTGGCCAATCTAGAATTATTTCGGGCTTGTTTGCTTTACATTCTTGTGCATGTAGCGCAAACCTCATTAAGCTGTTCGTAAAAACATATCTAGCTAAATCTGATTTAGCCTCTCTCAATACCTGCTTGTCCGAGCTGTAGCCTCGTACGAGGGAAAAGATAATGCAGAAATAATGTTTTGAAGCAGCTTCAAATATAGCTTTTCGGACCTCGAACATATTTTCTAAGAGTGCTCTGTATGCTTCTTCGTGGTTTTGCTGGCGATATTTACCTCTTAAATCTTTGAAGTTCCACTTAATTGGTGATCTAGGATGAACAAAACGTCCTTTTGCCGCTTCGATATCTGCTTTTAAGGCTCTCTCTTCTTCATAAGAAATAGCAAAACCACCGAAAAGGATTACATTCGGGAAATTGTGGTCCTCAATCATTTTTAAATCCGAATCATCGGCGAACCATCGCACGATTCTCTCCTTGATTTATAACGCCGCCAACACGCGCGTATTTTTGTGGCGCCGCAGGCGGAACGAAAAATACGTCGCGGCGATTGGCCTTGTTAGCGCCTCATACTGCGCTATATTGCTTTCCTTCGATTAAGCCCGAATTCGAAAGGGTAATCTCAAATCTCTTAAACAGGCCAAGAAACTCGGTGATGCTCATATCAACTTGGACATCTCTCACTTTGATAGGCTCACCTTCTGCTTGTATTTTGGCTGGAATATTTTCATGTCCATCTAGTTCGATTACTAGAAAATGTACGCTTACAGGGTCTTTATGAACCCCATGGCTTTCCCCTGCCCACATGCGTATACCTACTACAAATTCTTCATCTTTGATCAATCCTTTATTCACCAGCCAAGACCGAGCATCATTTTTATCAGCTCTGTCTGCTGCTGAGGTTCCTTTCAGGTCTCCATACTGAACCGAAGCTTTAAACGTATCCATGCATTGCCTCCTATCATTGAGTTGAATTAAGCGCTAACAGCTAATTATAACGACTCAGGCCATATATCACCTTGGCCCTCTTATCGCGGGACTGGCTTTCATGTTGCTTGAAGAATTATTGGGGATTTAATGAGGTGGCGACGTCGCTACTAGCGAGTGTCGGTCAAACGAAGATTAATTCCCTTTATTTCTGTCAAACATTCCTTTCCAGTGATCATATCGGGTTTTTTAAAAACTTCAATGACTTAGGCGAGTGCTCTGGGTGTTAATGGAAATGGTGCTGCTGTTCATCGGAATTGAGGAAGTTGATGCGGTGATACTTAGGGGTGTTAGGCCGTGATGTTGAAAGGTTTGCTGGGGGATAAAAAAGGCCCCTCGTACTGAGGAGCCTTTTTCTGGTTTAGCTTGTGGGCTAAGCCCCTCGCGTTTAATCAGTTGCGTGCTGGGGGCGTTTTAATCCTTCAGTGCTTTTAGAAGGGCAGTGGCAGCGGATTGCCTCCGCCATCCGCACAATTGGCGTTTTCATAACGGCTATCAATCACGGTATTTATCCAGGCATCGATGACATCTACGGCCTCGCCGTGTTTTACGCTGCGGGCGATAGGTGGCATTTGCACTGAGGTGTCTACCGAGTGCAGTCGGTAAGAGAGAATTGAGCCCTCTGAGCCGCTTGCGCCACCGGCGACACCGGGCAGTATGTCGTAGTCGCGTCCGCCGCCGGAGCTACCTGCGGTGATGGGTTCTTTGCACACGCCGTGGCTGAGGTTGACCTTGCGGAACACGTCAAAATACAAGCCGGTGCTTTGAGCTAAACCTTTGCGGTTGTGGCAGTGGGCGCAGTTGGTTTCTAACCAGGCGCGGGCGCGGTATTCAAGATTGGCGTCGCTGCTGGCGGCCACGCGATCAGGCTCAGCGGTGGTGATTTTGTAGCTGTCGCCGGGCACGTTAAAGCGGGGCAGACGACTGACATTGGTCGCGACCTGGTTATTGTCTATGGTTAGATTTGGGGCGCCGCTGAGCTTGCCCATATCAATGAGGTGCTGCAATTGGTTTTCTGGGCCGTTGCCGTAGTCAAAGGCGCGGTTCATATTGCGTACTTTGGGGCCGATTGGCGCATCACCGGCTTGGCGGTCTTCATTGTTGTGGCAGTTGCCACATTGGTTTGGGGTGGGAATGGCATAGCGATTGGTGCTGCCCTTGTAGGTGGCGCTCACATCGGGGTCGGCGTCGTCGAAGTCCCAGCTTACGGCTTTAGAACCACCGGCTAGGGCAATGTCAGCGTCACTGCCATCTGCGCGCCAAACATAGGCCATGCCTTCCCAGAATGAACTGCCGCCTTGACCTGCGCGGTGAATGAGTAGGCGTGTTTCTACCACGTTTTCGTCAGCAGCGTTGCGGTCGCGAAAGGCGAAGGTTTTGGCGATAACGGTGCCCACGGGGAAGTCTAGCGTCGCGTTTGGCGAGCTGATATTACCCTCTACCCAGCTGGCTGACTCACCCGGTGGCAAAAATAGTACCCGGTATTTTACCGCGTAGTCTGAGAACAAGGGCGTGACCAAGTCGTAAAGTACACCGTCTTCGTTAAAGCCACTGCGCGGATCCGTTTGATCGGCGAATAGATTGTAGTGCGACAATTTACTGCAGTTGTAAGCCAGTGCCTCGCGGTTAATCTCGCTGCCAGATGCGCTTTCACAAATGGCGGCAATTTCTGCGGCTGAGGGCGGTTGTTCGGCGCTGCTGCCGGGAATATAGGGCTGCACAACAGCGGGGTTTAAGCGCGCTAATTGTCTGCCAAACTTTGTTGGGCAGTCGTGATCGGCCAAATCGGTTTTGGGCGCGGTGTCCAGCTCCATGCCGTCAAAGTTCATGAAGGTGCGGCTGTCTTGGGAAAAGGTGTTGCCGAACTCGTCACTTTGGTCAATACACAGCCAGTAATCGGGATGTTTGCGCTTGGGGTCGCTCGCGTTGTCTGGCTCGGCAAATTTGTAGCGATTGTAACGGCAGCTGGGTTGGCTCTGGCCGTTGTAGTCGGGTTTGCCATCGGCATCCAGTGGCGCGCCGTCGACGTCGTTGCACTGCACGCCATCTTTGCTGTTGACGGTTTTGTCGTAGTAGCCATCCCAAACAATATGGGCGCCCTGGGCGACGTAGGGGTCTTGTGCTTGCAGGCTACGAAGCTGCACGAGTACTGGCAGCAGGGAGTCGTGGCCGTCATCAATACCCACGGGAATACAGGGCAAGCCGGTGTTGCCGCCGGTGCCGTCTTGGCAAATGAGCACGCCTTCTTCGGGTAATTGGGGCAGGGTACCGTTGGTGGTGAATATATTGCTGTGGATATGGATACCTTCAGGGTAGAGGTCCATGCGTTTGTCTGAGTTATTGGTGTTGCCGTCTAACAGCTCATGACTGGCGCCGACATAACCCAAGGTGCGGTTGAACTCGACGACATTATTAAAGAATTCAACTTTGTCATAACCCAGCTGCAGCAAGCCGGTACCCTGAGGCACCGCGCTGACCACGCCACCGGGGGCAAAGTTGGCGAGGTTGTTGTAGCCCGCGTAGTTATTAAAAATACGGGTTTGTTCGCCGTATTGGTTGAGGCCGGGTAAATCAAAAACCAAGAAACCGGCGGTATTACAGTGGGCAACGTTGTCGTGCATATCGGCGCGGTCGCTGTTTTCAATTTCATAGCCCGCTACGTTAAACAAGGCTTCGCTGTTCTTAACGATAATGTCGTTGGACTGGCCAACATAGATACCGGCGTCGGAGGCGCCCAGCGACACCACATTGTCGAGCAAGACATTATTCGACAGCACGGGGTAAATGGCGTAGCCGCCATTGGAGCTGTCTATGGTGTAGTTGCGGGTTTGGCCGCTGGCGTCGGTGTACAGGCCGGTGGCAAGGGGAAAGGCGATAGGTAAGCCATTCAGGCGCGGAGCGGGCACATTGGCTGGGCGCGCAAAGCTATCTGGCCAAGGGTGTTCGCAGGTCACTTCTAAGCTTGCGGGCACTTTGGGGTCCATGCCGCCGCGATTGTCGCCGCCGCTAGACCACATGGCGCGTAAATTACGCAAGGTGACAAAGTCAGAATGAGAAACCTTTACCGAGAAGCCGGGGGTGTCGAGCACGGTAAGGTCTTCTATGGTGATCCCCGTCATGTGGCTCATGGAGATGCCTTCGGGGGATTTTGATTGGGCAAAGTCAAAAATGGTTTTGGCCATGCCCTGACCTTTAATGGTAATTCCTTGTTTATGCGCCATGTCCAGGGTGGTAGTGAACTCAAAAACCCCGTCGCTAAATTCAATGGTGTCGCCAGCTTTAGCGGCAAATAAGGCCGTGAGGGTATCGACCTGCTCTTGGGTTTGATCTTCGTTAGGCGCTGGGGCAGGGTTGTTGTTGTCGGCGATATACCAAATATCGCAATCGCCATCGAAGCGGCCATCGCTAATGTCTTGGCTGCTGCAGGCCAGTTCAATTTCAGCGATGCGCCTTGGAATAAGGGCGCGGGTGTCGCCGTTGGCGGTGCGGGCAAAATCGGCCAGTTGCGAGGCGTCAAACTCGCCGTCGTTAAGGTCGAAGGCACTGGCCGGGATGGTCAGGCTGGCTGCCGCGTCGCGCACGGTTGCCGAGATTTGAATGCCGTTGTCTGCGTTTTTGTCTTCATCTAGGGTGAGCAAAAAGCGCGACAGATTGATTGCCGCTTGCTCGTTGGCTTGAATTTGTCTGGGGGTAATGAATTCAGCGGCGGTGGCTTGGCCTAGGTTAATACCACCGATGGCAAATTTAACAATATCACCACTAAAGTACTTAAACTCGCCATTGCCACTGGTGAGTAAAATACTGTTTTTGCCCTGGATGCTGTAGTGGGCACCGCCAATGGGGCCGTCGATGAAATAACCACTTAGCTCGCTTGGCGGCGGTGGCGTGGTATTGCCGCCAGACCCTGCGGGGGCCGAGGAAGAATTGCTATTACCGCAAGACGCGAGCATCGAGCAAAGTACGCTGGCAAGCAAATACGAGGGAAAAGTGTATTTCACGCAGAAATCTCCAAATTGCAGTGGCCGATAGTATTCTTGCTTGCTATCAACTTGTTACGTTAGCCAGGTTTAGCCTAGCTTGGTTTTTTATTTATGCTTATAACGTGCCAATTAAGCTGAGTGGTGAAGCTCGCCTAGGATGTAAATGATTTAAACAGCGCCAGTGCCAGCGAAATACCGACTAAGGGTAAAATCCAGCGACTGAGCTTTGCCTGTTGTTCTGGGTTGGCCTTGGGGGCGAAGCGTTCAATAAGAGGAATGATAACGATCAGGGCAAAAGCCAAAATCGCGAGTATGCTGAGCAAAGTAGTCATAGGGCTCCGTCGTTGGTTTTGAGCCGCGCGCCATCAGTTGATAGCGGGCGCCGCTGGGGCGCCCGTCGGGCTTTATTTTTTCAGTATGACGGAGGAACCGTGGCCAAACAAACCTTGGTTTGCGGTAATGCCGACTTTGGCATTGGCGACTTGGCGCTCACCAGCCTGACCGCGTAGCTGCCAGGTTAACTCACACACTTGCGCAAGGGCTTGCGCTGGTACCGCCTCGCCGAAGCAGGCTAGGCCGCCAGAGGCGTTTACCGGCAGGCGACCGCCAATTTTGGTAACGCCTTCGCGTACCATTTGCGCGGCTTCGCCGCGGGGGCAAAGCAGCAGGTCTTCATACCAATCTAGTTCCAGCGCCGAGGACAGGTCGTAGACTTCGGCCAAGCTGATGTCTTCTGGGCCGATACCTGCCTGTTCGTAGGCCTGTTTGGGCAGCGCTGCACGAAAACTGTGCGCTTCTACACCGGCGGCGGCCGCAGAGTCGGTTGCAATATCTGGCATTTCTACCACTGCGCTGGCGAAGGTCGGGGTAACGGTAGATACCGCAGCTACTTTCACCGCGTCGGCTTTGCCCATGCGTTTTGCGTAATCCATGCTGGTTACAATCATGGCCGCGCCGCCGTCAGAGGTGGCGCAGATCTGCAATAGCCGCAGTGGGTCGGCAACCATGGCCGAATTGAGTATTTCTTCCATGGTAAATTTTTTCTTGTAGCGGGCATTGGGGTTGGTAAAGCCATGCTCGCTGTTTTTGATTTTAACCAGACCAAAATCTTCTTCGGTGTCACCGTATAAATCCATGCGCCGTCGGGCGTACAGAGCAAAATAGGTTGGATTAGTAATGCCTAGGTAAAAGCGCAGCCAATCTGGGTCTTCTGGGCGGTAGCCTTTGGCGGGGGCCAAAAAGCCTTTGGGGGTGGTGTCGGCGCCAACCACCAGGGCAACTTCACATTCACCGGCCAGTATCTTGGCGCGGGCGGCGGCAAGGGCTTGGGAGCCTGAGGCGCAGGCCGCGTAAGAGGTGTTTACTTGGGCGCCTTGCCAGCCTAGGGCCTGGGCAATGGTGGCGCCGGCAACATAGCCGGGGTAGCCGCAGCGCATAGTTGCTGCGCCGGACACAAAGCCCACGTCTTGCCAGGGAATACCGGCATCTTTAAGGGCGGCGCGAGCGGCGTATACACCGTATTCGCTAAAATTCTTGCCCCATTTACCCCAGGGGTGCATACCAACGCCCAATACTGCAATATCTTGACTCATTCTGTGCTTCTCCTTGGGCGCGCTTAGCGCACTGGCTGCCATTTCCAGGTGACTTTAATGGCGTCGTCGTCTTCGTGCAGGGTTTCGAGTACCAGCTCTGCAGACTGGCCCACTTTTAATTGATCCACATCAACGCCTTTTATTACTTGGCCGAGAATAATCATTTTCTCTTTTTCGAGCTCCACGGCGGCAATGGCATACGGTACATAGGGGTCTTCGGCCACAAATGGCTCTGGCGGCTTGTAGCAGGCATTAGTGTAAGACCAAATTTTGCCGGTGCGGCTCAATTCAACCTCGCTAAACTCTGTGCTGTCGCAGGCTGGGTTCTTGCAAAAATTCAGGGTCTTAGGGAAGTAGTAGGTGCCGCAATGGTCGCAGCAGGCGCCAATTAAATGGGGGGTGTCCGTGTTAAGGGTAAACCAGCCGTCAATAGCGGCCTGCACCGGTTTGTTACTCATGGTTTGTCTCCACTGGGTGGACAATTAATGACACGGTTAGGGGATCTCTGAGCTGTTCAGAGGGGCCTTAATAGATTCCCGTGTAAAGCGATCTCAATTTAACGCTGGAATCATCGCAAGTTCACTCTGCTGGGGCTATCGTCTAAATGGCTGAGAGTAGGGCGTTGCAATGTGGTGCAGGACTAAAAGCTTATGACTGCAATTGTCACTGCGGTGAGTGGTTTTGCAATTGTCGGGGTCTTGCTAAAGCTTATGATTGAAGAATAACAATGAAAACCACAAGCGGCGAATTAAGGGGCCAGTAATGAAAGTTGAATTTACCGCAGCGCAGGATGCCCTGCGCAAAGAGTTGCGCAGCTATTTTGAGCAATTAATGACCCCAGAGTTAAGTGCCGAGTGCGACGAGGCCATGGGTGAGGGCGGCGGTCCGCTGTGGCGAGAAGCCCTGCGCCAAATGGGTAAAGACGGCTGGATTGGCGTGGGTTGGCCTAAAGAGCTGGGCGGCCGGGGAATGAGCCCTATTGAGCAGTTTATCTTTGTTGAAGAGGTAATGCGCGCGGGCTACCCTTTCCCGTTTTTAACCACGGAGTCGGTGGGCCCGCAACTGGCCGAGTTTGGCAACGAAAGCCAAAAGCGCGACATCGTTCCCAAGATCCTAGCTGGTGAGTGCCTTATCGCCATTGGTTACTCCGAGCCAGGTGCGGGTACCGACTTGGCCAGTTTGAAAACAAGCGCGGTGAAAGACGGCGATGAGTGGGTGATTAACGGCCAAAAAATGTGGACGAGTCTTGCCCATTTCTGTGACTACGTGTGGCTGGCCTGTCGCACTGACCCCGATGCGGCCAAGCCCCACAAGGGCATTTCAATGTTTATGGTGCCTACCAGTGATCCCGGTTGGAGTTGCAGCCCGGTGGTGACCTTGGGTGGGGTGCGCACCAACGCGACCTTTTACGACAATATTAGAGTACCGGCCGATGCCATGGTGGGCGAGCTCAACGGCGGCTGGAAATTAATCACGAGTCAGCTTAACCGCGAGCGTCTCAGTCTTGTGAATTTTGGCCCCACCGCGGAAATGTTCAATAACGTGGTGCGCTGGGCGCAGCAAATGGAAATGCCCGCGGGCGGAAAACTGATTGACGAGCCCTGGGTACAGATTAACTTAGCCAAGGTGCGTGCCGGTGTCGAAGCCCTAAAACTGGTGTGCTACAAGCAGGCTTGGGCAATGAGCGAAGGTAAGCTGGAAATGGCCGATGCCTCAGCGGCCAAGGTCTATGGCTCAGAATTCTTTATCGAAGTTTATCGTCTATTGGGCGAAATTATAGGTCAAGCAAGTTTGATTAACCGCAAGACCGAGGGCGCCAATGCAATGGCCTCGCGAATTGAGCGTTTGTACCGCACCGCCTCCATCATCACCTTTGGCGGTGGCACCAACGAAATTCAGCGCGACATTATTTCTGCCGCCGGTTTGTGGATGCCCCGCGCAACGCGCTAGCCCAATAATAGGAGTTAATCATGGATTTTGGATTTTCTGAACAACAGCGCGACGTACAAAACCTGGCGCGCCAGATTCTGGGTGACAATGTGAGCCCAGAAAGTTTGGCGCAGTACGACGGCTATAAAGCAGATCGCTTTGATAAGGCCCTGTGGGACAAACTGGCCGAGGCTGGCTTACTCGGTTTAGCCGTTGCCGAAGAGTACGGCGGTATGGGCTTTGGCTTTTTTGAGTTGGCTCTGCTTATTGAAGAAGCGGGCCGCAGCATTGCACCAGTGCCACTAAGCGCACATTTGGTGTCGGCGGCACTGCCTATTCAGCAATTTGGCAGCGCAGCGCAGAAACAGCGCTATTTGCCCGGCGTGGCCAGCGGCCAAATAATGTTGAGCGCCGCGCTTACGGAACCCTATAACGAAGACCCCGCCCAGCCAATTCTAACGACCGCCACTGCCGATGGCACTGGCCTTCGAATTAGCGGTAATAAAACGGCAGTGCCGTTTGCCCACCTTGCCGACCGAATCGTGCTGTCGGCCAAAATGGGTGACGGTGTTGTTGTGGTGTTGCTCGACCCAAAAGCAGCGGGCCTGAGCATGACGCCAATGCAGGTGACCACCTATGAGCCTCAGTTTGCCCTGAGCTTGGACAATGTCAGCATTGCTGCAGAAGATATTTTGGCCAGCGCAGACAGCGGCCGTGAAGTAATGCAGTGGCTAACCGAGCGGACTTCGGTGGCACTGTGTGCCCATCAATTGGGTGCCAGCGACAAAGCCATGCGCATGACCGCCTCGTACACCGCTGAGCGCAAACAGTTTGGCGTGTTGATTTCCACCTTTCAAGCCGTTGGCCACCGCGCCGCCAATTGCTTTATTGATGTGGAGTGCTTGCGTTTGAACACCTATCAAGCAGTCAGCCGTTTAGATGGTGGTCTGGATGCTAGCAATGAAGTGCATATCGCCAAGATTTGGGCGGGTGATGTTGGTCATCGGGTCAGTTATGCCGCGCAGCATTTGCATGGTGGTACCGGCATTGATCGTGACTATCCGCTGTGGCGTTATTGCACGTGGCTGCGCTACAACGAAATGAGTTTGGGCAGCTCGGCCAAGAACTTGGCCAGTCTCGGCAAGCGCATTGCCGCTGGCGAGGCTTTTTGTCGCTAGCGTTTGTCCTGCTTTGCTTGAAGCCTATAAAAACCGCCGCTTTTGTGGCGGTTTTTGCATTCTGTCGTATTAATGTGCCCAGCTGTGCTTTGCCGCGCGCTCTATGGTCTAGAATCGAAGGTGTTATTCCCGTACCACAGTGGTAGCATCGAAGGCTGCGCTACAATAACGAGGCAATAATAATGAAGTGCACTACCGTGCGTAAAAAAGCTGGGCTGTTTGCTGTATTAATGGGCTTTATAACAAGTTCGTATGCTATTGAAAGTGGTGATATTGAAAACCGTGTCGGCTTTATCGACGAAAGTACCGGGGCCAAAGTGGAGGCCATTGAGCGCGGTGAGCAATCTGGCGAGTATCGGGTGTTAATTTCCATTCCTGGCAAGGGCGAATCGGCGGGTATGGAGATCGAAGAAGTGCTGGTTAGTGCGCCGAGCATTGCGCCTGACCTAGACGATAAACCGGCGCCGACCCGCTACGAATTTGTTAATGATTACAGTGCGGACCGCTATGGTTTGTATATTTATATCGGCAAGAGCAAAGACTGGCCGTTTCGGATTTACTTCAAAGATCACGACAGTGAATTAATGGAGCAGCGCTAATTCTCGCTGCTAATACTTAGTATTTCGCTAGAGTTATGTTCGCGGTACTGCTTGGGCGTCACACCGGTCCACTTTTTAAATGACCGGATAAATGCGCTCGGTTCGGAGAAGCCCAGCAAATAGGAAATGGTTTTTACGTCTTTGCTGTCGTGTAATAAATAGCCAATAGCGGTGTCTCGAATCAGTTCATTTTTAATTAGCCGGAAGTCGCAGCCTTCTTGCCTGAGTCTGCGGCGCAGGGTTTGCGGGGCGATGCCAAGGGAGTCGGCTAAATCCTCGTAATTGGGCAGCGTTGGCAGCGATTTTTTGATGAGCAGGCGTATTTGCTCGGTGTAACTGCTGGCGCGAGTGCTGCTGTGCAAAAATTCGTAGGGCACTTTTGTTAAATAGTCTTCTAGCTCTTGGCTGGAGCGTACTACCGGTAATTTAAGCAGCTTCTCGTCAAAAATAATTTCGCAGTAGGCCTGATTAAAGCGCGTATCGCTAAAGAACAAATAATGATATTCGCCACTGTGAGTGGGTGTTGGGTAGTTCAGATTAACCCGGCTTAGCGGTATTGGGCTGCTGGTTAGCCAGCATAAAAACCGGTGGTTCACCATTAATAGTTGCTCGTACACCCAGTTGCTCAGGACCACGCCGTAGTCGGCTTCTACGCGATAATGCACGCTTTCACCGCGGCGAAGCAGGGTGAGCCTAAACCCGAAATCAAATAAATTATAAAAATGAACGTTGCGTTCTAAGGCTTGTTGCAAATCCTTAGCGGTTTGCAAATACCGTGCGAGCACGTTGAAGGTGCCGCGCTTTTGTGGGCGTAGATAGTGGCCCATACCTTCATCGCCAGTGGCTTCGGTTATCCATTTGTTGAGCTGGGATAATTGTGTTGGGCTTACCCGTGCTTGGGCGCTGTTTATCGATTTTGGATCGACACCTGCGCGCAGCAAGAGCTGTTCGCAATAGTGTGTTGGCAGGCCGCAACCAGACACCATATTGCGAATAAACGCGATGGAGATAGTTCTGTTTTCCATGTTACTCCCGACTGTGAGGGGATATCGCCGGGCTTTTAGTCGGCTAAATGAAGCCGCCAGCGCGTTCACTGAGTTTACATTCAGTTTGTAACATAATGTCTATTGGATGTCATGGCTTGTCATTGCCTCGTAGTGCGATAAGGGCGACTCTTTACACCTAAAATAATGGTAGGTCGTCGCCACGCATTTGTACTGCGCGCGGCAATGGCACGCTGCGGCGTATTGCTGCGCTGCTAGTTAAAAAATAACAGGCTAAATTTAAAAGAGGTTAAGCATTATGTTGCCGCGTAATTTTACCGAAGAGCAAGTCATGTTTCGCACGGCTTACCGCAAGTTTCTTGAGCAAGAAATTGCGCCGCATACTGAACGGTGGCGAGAGCAGGGCATTGTTGACCGCGAGGCCTTTGTTCGCGCTGGCGAACAAGGCTTTTTAATGATTTGGCCCGACGAAGAATACGGCGGTATGGGCGACCGCGACTTTCGTTTTGAACAAATTATTATTGAAGAAACCAGCCGTATTTACGCTGGAGATTGGGCTAATACATTGCACAGCCGCTTAGTAGGCCCTTATATAGACCGTTTTGGTAATGCCGAGCAGAAAGCGCGTTTTTTACCTAAGTGTGTGAGTGGTGAAACCATATTGGCCATCGCCATGACAGAGCCTGATGCCGGTTCTGACTTGGCCGGAATGCGCGCACACGCCAAAGATATGGGGGATCACTGGTTACTCAACGGCACCAAGACTTATATTACCAACGGTATCAATTCTGACGTTGTTATCGTTGCGGCTAAAACTGACCCAGAAAACAACCCCCATGCCGTTGGGCTGTTTTTGATAGAGCGCGGTATGGAAGGTTTTGAGCGCGGCCGTAATTTGAAAAAAATGGGCATGAAGGCTCAGGACACCGCTGAGCTATTTTTCACGGATGTGCGCGTGCCAAAAGAAAACGTGCTGGGAGATCCAAGCCACGGTTTTATTTATCTGATGCAGGGTTTAGCTGAAGAGCGATTAATTGGTGCCTGCGGCTTTTTGTCTGGCGCCCACAAAGCCTTCGAAGTGACCAGAGAGTTTACCCAGCAGCGCAAAGTGTTCGGTAAGCCCTTGTCTAAAATGCAGAATACCGAATTTAAAATGGCGGACTTGCGCACTGAGTTAGATGTGGCACAAGCCTATGTTGATCAGTGTGTGGCTGCTCATAATGCCGGGCTGCTAACCTCAGAAGACGCCGCAAAAGCCAAGCTGTTTACCAGTGAGCTATTATGCAAAATGGTGGACGAAGGCGTGCAACTACATGGTGGCGCCGGTTATATGGACGAGTACCCCATTAGCCGTATGTACACTGATGCGCGGATTACCCGGATCTTTGCCGGTAGCTCAGAAATTATGAAATTGATCATTGGCCGCGATTTATATTCAGATAAATTTATCTCCTTTTTTGAATAAGGCCCGCAAACTCACCATTAACTGTAAAGGACTCGCTATGCACGCTAAATTCAGTGCCGACGAACTGGCATTTCAGAGCGAAGTGCGCAGTTTTATGCGCGACAATTACAGCGCCGACCTCGCGGCGCGTATTCATCATCCCGACACTTTTCGCGACGCCAGTGTTGAGTGGCAAAAATGCCTCGACAACAAAGGATGGGCGGCGCATGGCTGGCCTGTTGAGCATGGTGGCCAGCCTTGGAGTGCCACCCAGAAATACATCTATAGTACTGAGCTGGCTGCGGCGGGCGCGCCGGACGTAGTGCCAATGGGTATCAAAATGGTGGCGCCGGTGTTGTATAGCTACGGCTCAGAAGAACAAAAAGCGCGCTTTTTACCGGCCACTAAGGCCTCGGATATTTGGTGGTGCCAAGGTTATTCTGAACCGGGCGCGGGCTCAGATTTAGCGGCCCTGCAAACCAAGGCCGTGCGCGATGGTGACGACTATTTGGTTACTGGCACCAAAATTTGGACAACCTACGCTCAATATGCCGATTGGATATTTTGCTTAGTGCGCACCAGTAATGAGGGCAAGCCTCAGCAAGGTATTAGTTTCTTGCTAATTGATATGAAAAGCCCGGGAGTGACGGTGTCGCCAATTATCTCCATTGACGATGAGCATCACCTTAATGAAGTGAGCTTTGACAATGTGCGGGTGCCAATGGCAAATCGGATTGGCGAAGAAAATCAAGGCTGGACGTATGCCAAAGCGCTGCTTACCTACGAGCGCACTGCATTGTCTGGCGTACCTTACTGTAAGCGCACCTTGGCCAATATTCGCGAAATGGCGGCGCAGAGTCAGAATCAATCCTCACCGCTATTGAGTTCTCCCGATTTTCAGGCGCGCTTGGCGGACGTTGAAATGGACGTAATGGCGTTAGAGTTTCTTGAATTACGAGTGCTGAGCGCTATTGATAGCGGCGGGGCACCGGGTATGGAATCGTCGCTGCTGAAGCTAAAGGGTACCGAAATGCAACAGGCGGTGCAGAGCCTGCAATGGGACGTAGTGGCGAGCTTTGGCGGTGTGCTACCCGCTGAACATGGCGCGCAAGCCCTGTGGCAAAGTACTGCGAATATGGCGCGACGCAGTTATATGTTTGGTCGAGCCAGTACCATTTATGGCGGCAGTAATGAAGTACAGCGCAATATTATTGCTAAATTCGCATTGGGCTTATAACACCACGCAGGAGAGGCAGAATGGATTTTTCATTAAATGAAGAGCAGCTTATGCTCAAAGACAGCGTGGCGAAATACTTGCTTGCTAATTACAGCCCTGAACAGCGCAGCGCGAATATAATGCAAAGCGGTGGCGTGAGTCATTGGACTCACTTTGCTGAGCTGGGTTGGCTCACCGTACCATTTACCGAAGAGGTGGGTGGCTTTGGTGGCAGTATTGTTGATACCTGTGTGCTTATGGAAGAGTTTGGCAAGGTCCTGGTGGTAGAACCCTATTGGCCGAGTATTGTGTTGGCGGGACAGCTGATCGCGCGCAGTAGTAATACGGCTTTGTGCGAGCGTATTTTGCCCCAGTTGATGGCCGGTGAATTACAGGCGAGTTTTGCTTGGTTAGAAGGCCAAGGTACGTTTTGTCTGAGTCACGTGAGCGCTACTGCTAAGCTAGATGGCGACGACTATATTTTGAATGGTCAGAAGCAGCTAGTATTAAACGCTGCCGCCGATATTATTCTATTGCCTGCGCGTACTCGCGGCGAAGTAAATAGTGAGCAGGGTATTAGTCTGTTCAAAATTGACGCCCAGGATCCCGCCATAGAGCGTGAAGAGGTGGTGTTGATGGACGGTCAGCGCGCGGTGAATATTCGCTTTACTAATTTGCGTGTGCCCGCAGAAAATATGCTGACTGCAGAGGGCGACGCGTATCCGCTGATTGCCGACGTCGTTGGGGAGGCGCTTATTGCGCTGTGTGCCGAGGCGGTGGGGGCTATGGAGTACTTGTATAAAGCCACTGCAGACTACGCCAATACCCGCAAACAATTCGGCACCGCTATTGGCAAATTTCAGGCCTTGCAACATCGTATGGTGGACATGTTCATGGCCACTGAATTGTGTCGGTCTTTACTAATTAGGGCGCAGTGCTCGGTGCTTGACGGCAGCAGTGAGCGTCAGAAGGACATTGCCGCGCTTAAATCGATGGTCGGAAAATACGGTCGCCAAGTGGCTGAAGAGGCTGTGCAATTACATGGCGGTATGGGCGTGAGTAATGAAATGCCTATAGGTCATTATTTAAAACGTTTAATGATGATCGACAGCTATTTCGGTAATGCCTTGCATCAACGTCGTGAATATTGTGAATTGAGTTACGCTTGATCATTGTGAATACGGGACGAAAAAAATAACAATAATTTGGAGAAACCATGAAAATTTTTAACAATATCAATGATCATACTGCATACCACGCCCAGCGTCGTAGTGACGTAATGATGGCCAGCGATAATATTAAATCGTTTAGCTATGCTCAGGCCTGGGCACACATCAATGCCATTGCTGCTCACCTTCAGCTTGAGGGAATTGGCAAGGGTGACCGTGTTGCGATACTGGCTAAAAACTCCGTTGATAACCTTTGTATCTTTCTGGGCTGCGCGCGTATTGGCGCGGTGGCGGTAGGGCTTAATTACCGGCTAACGGCCGCTGAACTCGATTTTATTGCCGGTGACGCCGCTGTTAAATTTCTGTTTATGGATCAGGAATTTAATAGCCTGCGCGGCGATTATCTCAATAGTGTGCCGTGTGTGTGCATCGACAGTGATGAAAGCGCGAGGAGTTTGCCTGCCTGGTTGGCTAGTCCAGCCAGCTTGGTCGACGTCGATATCGCGGGCGATGACATCTTGTTTCAAATGTACACCAGTGGCACTACCGGTTTGCCCAAGGGCGTGCTTATTAGCCACGCCAATGTCTTGGCTAACTCCTACCAAGCGCCAATGAGTACTGGGATTGGCTTTCGGGAAGGTGAACGTGGTCTGGTCATTGCGCCTACCTTCCATGCCGTGGGTTTAGTGGGCGCATTGCTAGGGGTGATCTACGGCGGATCTATGATTATTCACCGGGATTACGATCCGGTGGGCATGATCGAAACGCTAGCCAAAGAACATATCAACACCGTTGCGGTTATTCCGGTGATGTTGCAGTTCTCGCTCGCGATGGTGCCGAATATTAAAGATTACGATTTCTCGGAATTGCACACGATTAATTATGGTGCCTCGCCAATTTCTGAAACCTTGTTAAAAGAGTGTATCGATGCCTTTGCCTGCGATTTTGTGCAGGGCTATGGCCAAACTGAGGCGACCATGGCCTTGACCTTCTTAACTGCGGCGGATCACCGTAAAGCCTTGGCTGGCCGACCTGAATTGTTGCGCTCCTGTGGTCGAGCGGTGTTTGGCACTGAGATTAAAATTGTCGGTAAAGATGGCAGTGAACTCCCGCTGGGTGAAATTGGTGAAATTGTCGCTAATGGGCCACAGATCATGCAGGGCTATTGGAATAACCCCGAGGCCACTGCCAAAACGGTAGTCGATGGCTGGTTGCACACTGGCGACGCTGGCCGGGTAGATGAAGAGGGCTATGTTTATATTCAAGATCGTGTGAAAGACATGATTATTTCAGGCGGCGAAAATATCTACCCTGCGGAAATTGAGAATATACTGGTTTCTCATCCACACATTCAGGATGCCTCCGTTATTGGCGTACCTGATGCGAAGTGGGGAGAGGCTCCCCTCGCAGTGCTGGTTTCTGGCGGGCAGCCAGAATTAACCGCGGAAGAACTCAGCGAATTTTGTCGAGGCAAGTTAGCGGCGTATAAAATTCCGCGCAAGCTGGAGTACATCGCTGCCTTGCCGCGTAATCCCACGGGCAAGGTGCTGAAGAAAGACATTCGATCGATGATGGCAGAGAAGTATCCAGCAGTGTAATGAACGTCGATTATAAATAGCTTTTGAGGTGATTGTCAGTAGTCAGTAGAATCGGGGCATGTATACGCGGATGTCGCCCCGCTTGACCTTTGGTTTTAGTGTATTGGTGTTCTTTGGCAAGACTTAAATCTTGCTCTTAGGCGCCGCTGGCGCAGCCCAATGTCTATTGATAAGGATGTGCCATGAGACCTATATTCGTCGCCCTGTTACTGACGCTTGCCCTGATGAGTCACGCCCAAGTTTGGGCGAGTGAAGAGCTGCCGCCTTTAAAAATTCAGCAACTCACCGACAGTGTTTATTTGCATATCTCTCATAAAGTCGTCGATGGCTTTGGCCTGGTTGATTCAAATGGCCTCGTTGTCCTCATGGGCAGCGAGGCCTATATTGTCGACACACCGTGGTCGACGCAAGATACCGAAACCTTGCTGCAGTGGATTAACGCCCAAGGATTTACACTTAAAGGCGTGGTTTCAACGCATTTCCATGAAGACCGCACGGCAGGTATTGAATACCTTAATGCGAATGCAATACCCACCTACGCTTCAGCTCGAACCAATAAAATATTGCAGCGCCAAGGTAGGCCCCTTGCGGCAAATACCTTCAATAAAGATAAATTTTCGCTGGTGAAGGCGCACATAGAGGTTTTTTATCCCGGCGCAGGGCATGCCCAAGACAATGTCGTTGTCTGGCTGCCAGAGCAAAAGCTTCTTTTTGGGGGTTGTTTAATTCGCGCCAACGCGGCGACAAGCCTTGGTAATACCAGCGATGCCGTGCTCAGCGCATGGTCAGCGTCGGTTGAAGAGCTGCAATCTCGTTACGCCGATGCCAAGCTTGTTGTCCCCGGCCACGGTGATGTGGGCGATGTATCTTTGCTAGAGCACACTAGAGTGTTGGCGACAGTTGGACGGGCCGTTAATAAATAATGGTGTAGTATCTGTTTTTAAATATTGCCTCGACCTACTTTTAACATGACACCGAAACTACCATGACAGTAATTGACGCTCGGCAGCCGCAAATGCTGACACGTTTGCGGCGGATGGCGCTAGCTGCACAGGGCCTATTGCAAACGCAGCCCTATGGCCGAGGAATAGAGGGGGCGCGTAAGGCTATTCAGCACTTAGCTTATGTGCAAATAGATACTATCTCGGTGGTAGAGCGGGCACATCACCATGTTTTGTATTCGCGGGTGCCCAAGTTCAGTCCGACTATGACGAATCAGATGTTGCTAAACGGCGACATTTTTGAGTACTGGACACACGCTGCGGCGCTTATTCCCATTGAAGATTTTCGTTTCTCCTTACCGTATAAGCACGCAATTAAGTGTGGCCGTACCCACTGGTTTAAAACGCCAGATAAAAAGTTGATGAGGGAATTGTTAGCCCGTATTCGTATCGATGGTCCGTTGCGATCTCGGGACCTCGAAACCAATACTAAGCAGCGCGCGGGCTGGTGGGATTGGAAGCCCGCCAAAAAAGCCTTGGAACAGTTGTATATGCAGGGTGACCTCATGGTCAGCAATCGTGAGGGCTTCCAAAAAACCTATGATCTTACCGAGCGGGTGCTGCCGGGCAATATAAACACATCCATGCCCAGTGTGGATGAATTCGCTGCGCACATGATAGAGCAGCAGTTGCGCTGCCACGGATTAGTCGCATTAAAGGGCTTCACCTACCTGCGGCGTGACACTGAACTGCGAAATGCAGTAAAGGCCCAAGTGGCGGAGCGCTTGGCGATGGGTAATTTGGAGCAAGTGCAGGCGAGCAATGGCGAAGTGTTTGTTGTGCACGCGGGTGCGCTAGCAAGGCCGCTACCGAGACTGAAGAAGCGTCTCATGATTCTCTCGCCATTTGATAATAGTGTTATTCAGCGCGACCGTCTTAAAGCCTTGTTTCAGTTTGAGTATCAAATAGAATGCTATGTCCCCGAAGCTAAGCGCAAGTACGGCTACTTTAGTCTGCCACTGCTTTACGGCGATGAATTTATTGGGCGTATGGATTGCAAAGCCCATCGCAGGGAACGCCGTTTGGAAATTAAATTTCTGCATTTTGATGTGCACAATAACGACGAGGAAATGCTTGTTTTCGCTTTTGTAGAGGCCGTTAAGCAATTCTGTCAGTTCCAAAACTGTGATGTCGTGTCATTGACAAAAGTTTATCCAGACCAACTAAACCAGCGTTTGCAAAGCGCCTTAGCGCCGTAAGCCGCAATAAGCGAACATCTGATGAAAATTTATTACTACCCAATTATTTTATTAATTGCAGGCCTTCTTTACTCCTATTGGTTTGGATATACCCCAGTACTGGTGAGCGTGGCGTATTTTGTTGCCAGTATTGCGTCATATGCACTCTATGCCAAAGATAAAAAGGCGGCAAGGCGTGGCGCTTGGCGAGTGCAGGAGAATACCTTGCATTTGACTGCTTTGCTGGGTGGATGGCCGGGCGCACTTATCGCTCAGCAAAGACTTAGGCATAAAACTCAAAAAGTCAGCTTCCGTGTGGTGTTTGCCGTGACGTTTTTATTAAACATTGGCCTGCTTGCTTGGCTCCACACGGCCAAGGCCTCCGAAACCTTGCGTTATTATAGCGATAAAGCAGGAGATTGGGCAGTGGCGCAGTTTGGCGTAAATCTAGGTACTGCGATTGTGCAGGAGTTAACTGCGTTTCACCGACCGCGTTAGGCTTAACATGAAGCGCCAAGGTAAAATTCATTCTCGCGATGCAGATAGCCGTGATTACTTTGCAAGGGGATAGGCAATGAATATAAAAGAACTTCTCGGCGTTGAACTGCCTATTATTCAAGCGCCGATGGCGGGGGTACAAAACCACGAACTAGCTGTTGCTGTATCCAATGCTGGCGGTCTGGGTTCGCTGCCCTGTGCCATGCTAAGTTCAGACGCACTGCATACGGAACTACGCGCACTGACCACGAAGACCAGTAAACCCTATAATCTTAATTTCTTCTGTCATGTGCCACCAGAACCGGATGCGGAGCAAGAGCGAAACTGGCGCCAGGCGCTGGCGCCGTATTTTACTGAGCTGGGTATAGACGTAAACGCGATACCCGAGGGTGCAGGGCGCAGGCCTTTTAGCGCTGAAACAGCCGAGCTCTTGGGGGAATTTAAACCGCCAGTAGTGAGTTTTCATTTTGGCCTGCCAGCACCGGAATTAATGGCGAAAATACGGGCTTGGGGCGGAAAGATAATTGCAAGCGCCACCACCGTCGCTGAAGCGCGCTGGCTCGAGGCCCGCGGAGCAGATGCGGTCATCGCCCAGGGCTTAGAGGCGGGCGGCCATCGCGGCTTCTTTTTGTCAACGGATCTCAATACCCAAGTTGGCACCTTTGCCTTGCTGCCGCAAATTGCCAGCGCGGTAAATATTCCTGTTATTGCGGCGGGCGGAATTGCCGACAGCACAGGCGTTGACGCGGCCGTTAAACTCGGCGCGATAGCCGCTCAAATAGGTACTGCCTATTTGCTTTGCCCCGAGGCGAACACCAGCCCAATTCACCGCGCAGCCCTGCAAAGTGACGCTGCTAATTTTACCGCGCTCACCAATTTGTTCAGCGGTGGTGCGGCGCGGGGCATTGTAAACCGTTTAATCCGCGAGCTTGGGCCGATAAATAGCCTCGCTCCACAATTTCCGCTGGCGGCTACAGCCATCGCGTCTTTGCGGGCAAGAGCAGAAAGTATGGGCAGTGGCGATTTTTCGCCCTTGTGGGCTGGACAGAATGTGAGTGGCTGCAAAGAAATTTCGGCGCAGTTGCTGACCAAGGCGCTGGCAAACTCATTTTATAAATCGCACTGACACCCTAGCGTTACTCGGTTTTGAAGAAAATGTTGTGTTGAGCTATATAAATACGCGCCTAAGCGCAATATTTTACGGGCCTAGCGGCGCCATAATTAATGAAAGTAGAGATGATGGGAAAAAATATTAGGAATTTAGTCAAGAGTGTATTCGCTGCAATATTAATTCTGGGTGTCTATGTTGCTATTTGCATCACTGCGAACGGAGAAACCTTAAAAGTAATGACCGGCGTTATTGAAAAATGTGCTGTTCTTGGTGGGAAAAGCGCCGAAGCCCATTTACACGCAACCATTAAAACAAGCTCAGGAAGTTACTTAATATCAAGTGTTTCAAGCTGCAGTGTCGGGAGTGATGTTACTATTTTTGTTAAGCGTGGCATTCTGTATTTTAATACAGTCTATGTCGCAGAAATAAAGTAAATGACGCTTTGGCTTTTGCTGTGAAACGCTATTCGCCCCCATTTATTTTATAGGGGCGATGTGCTCGCTTTACTTCACCCAAATTTGCTTGGTATTCACAAATTCTCGAATACCGTGGGGCCCCAATTCGCGGCCATAGCCAGAGCCTTTTATTCCACCGCTAGGCAGCCGCGAGTCGGTTTTAACAATACCGTTTATGGCGACTTGGCCCGCTTCTAGGCGGTTGGCAATGTTGGTGGCGAGTTTGGCGTCGTTGGTCCATACCGCCGCGCCAAGGCCGTAGGGGGTTTCGTTGGCGAGTTGCACAGCCTCTTCGACATCGGCGGCGCGGATGACGACCATGACGGGGCCGAAGGTTTCTTCTTTAAATGCGCACATACCCTCTGTTACATCAACTAATAGCGTCGGCGGATAAAAGAAACCTGGGCCCTCGCTGAGTTCCCCGCCGAGTAGGCATTTGGCGCCAGCGCTAATGGTTTCAGTGACTTGGCGATGCAGGTTTTGACGCAGGTCTTCTCTGGCAATAGGGCCGACTTGGGTATCTGGAAGCAGTGGGTCGCCGGTTTTGAATTTTGCCATTCGGGTGTGCAGCTTTTCGACAAAGGTATCGTATACGGTGTCTTCGACAATAATGCGCTTTGCCGCAATGCAAGATTGCCCCGCATTGATCATGCGCGACAGGGTGGCAACGTCTGCCGCGGCATCTAAATCGGCGTTGGCGAGAACAATGCAGGGGTCGGAGCCGCCGAGTTCAAGCACCGTTGGTTTGATTTCGGAGCCGGCAATGGCGGCAACAATGCGACCCGCATTGCCTGAGCCGGTAAACGACACGGCGGCAATGCGGGGGTCGCGGATGGCGGTCTCTATGGTGCTATTGTCGATAGCGACGTTAACCACAATATTTTCTGGGGCACCGGCATCGGTAAAGACTTTGGCGATGGCGGCGGCGCAGGCCGGCACATTGGGGTCGTGCTTCATGACGCAGGTATTGCCTGCCATGAGCGCGGGCGCAAGGTAGCGAAAGGCTAACCACAGCGGCGCATTCCAAGGCAGTATGCCGAGTAGGGTGCCCAGTGGTGGATGGCACACATAGCTAATGCTGGCGTCTGAGGGTAGGGTTTGCGGCGCCAAGTACTCTGCAGCGTGCTCGGCGTAGTATTCGGCGCAGCCCGCTGCTTTTTCAACTTCGGGGCCGCCTTCGCGAATTGGTTTGCCCATTTCTAAGGCCATGAGTTTAGCTAGGGCGTCTTTTTGCACGCGGAGTTCCGTCGCTACTGCGCGCAGTACCTTGCCGCGCTCTTCAATACTGGTGGTCTGCCATTGGTCGGCGGCACGGTAGGCGTCGCCAATTTTTTCGTGGAGCTCGCTACTGTTTAAGGTGGGGTATTCGGCTATGACTTTTCCGGTGCAGGGGTTTGTCGCTGTTAGCATGGCTACCTCGTTGTGAATGATTACTCGCCGCTTTTCGCTTTGGCCTTGTCGCCGCTGGTGCTGGCTTCGGCTCGTTCCCGTTTGTTTTTACGTGCTTCGTCAAATTCTAGCAGAGCGGGTTCAGGCTGCTCGGGCTTTACTGTGAAATCGCGGTCCATAGTGAAAAAGGATTCGCAGCCGGTGTCGGTAATGTAAATTGAATCGGAAATTCCGCAGGTTTTGTCGCCGTCTACGCCCCACATCCAGGGAATGATGTGAAAGGTCATACCGGGCTGCAGCACCGTTGATTCGCCCTGTTTGAGGCTGACGATATAGCCCTCATCCCAACTGGGCGGAAACGCGATGCCAATGGAATAGCCGGAGCGGGTGATAAGCCTGGCGCCACAGTCGTTTTCAGAAATAATATTGCGCACTAAGTTGTCGGCGTCAGAGACAGTCATGCCCGGTTGAACTTTGTCGTGCACTGCGTGCAGTGCCAGTTTCATCCGCTCTTGGGCGTGGTGCATAGAGTCGCTGAGTTTGCCGAGTACAACGGTGCGCATCATGGCGGTGTGGTAGCGACGATAACAGCCGCCCACTTCTAAAAACACATGCTCATTGGGCAGTACGGTGCGGCCCTCCCAAGTGGCGTGGCCGATCATGGTACGGGGACCCGACGTTACGTAGGGCATTACCGCTGGTGGTTCGCCGCCCGCCTTGAACATGGCAGAACTGATGGCTGCGCCAATTTCGTTTTCAGTGACACCGGCTTGGCAGGCGTCGATACCTGCTTGCATGCCTGCTTCAGTGGCGGCTGCGGCTTTGCGCATGAGCTGAATTTCTGCGGGTGATTTGCAAATTCGGCCCTGCTCTACAATGCCAAAACAGTCGAGTAACTTCGCTTCAGTCAGCGTAGTGTGGATTCGATCTTGTTGATAAGCCGGGAAAAAATAGCTATTGCGCTCGTAGCCAATGCGTTTTTTGGCGAGGCCAAATTCGCGCAGGGCATCTACCAGCATTTGTATCGCGTCGCCGGTGTCGGGGTAGGGCCGCGTGCGCTCTACCCAGGTGCGGGCAATAATATTCGACTCCTCCATGGCGCGCGTGATCATGAAGGGCTCATCTTCTAGGGGCACGACTAAGGCTTGGAAGAAGGAGTACCCGGTGGTTTGGTAGTCGGTGAGGTACATGATGTTCTCTGGATCAGAAATCACCACGGCATCTAAGCGTCGGTCAGCGATGCGCAGTCGCAGCGCCGCGAGGCGATTCTGGTATTCCTCAAAAGGAAAGGTCATATCGTCGCGTTGGATCATGCGGTGGCCTCCATCACTTTGCTGGTATTGCTCACCAGGATGTCGAGTCCTTGCTGGAGGTCGTCGTGGGGAATGGTGAGCGGCGGAATTAATTTAACCACGCGGCCACCGGTGCCACAGCTGGCAATGAGCAGGCCGTCGGCAAAGCACGCGTCTACAATCGCTTTGGCTTGTTCACCACTGCCAACATCTAAGCCGAGAATCATGCCTTTGCCTCGCACGGTAATCGCCTTAATGTTCTTTTCAAGTGGCGCGAGTGCGCCCGCCATGAGTGCGGCTTTGTGGGCGACCTCAGTCATGAGTTCACTGTCTTCGAAATAGCCGAGGGCCTCGCTACCTGCAACAAACGACAGAGATTGGCCGCGAAACGTGCCGGTGTGTTCGCCAGGGGACCAGTGCTTGTCGATCTCGGGTTTAACGAGGTTGAGGGCCATGGGCGTGCCCATACCGCCAACACCTTTGGCAAGGCAGACAATATCGGGATCGAGTTCCATATCGTCAAAGCTAAAGTAACTGCCAGTGCGGCCACAACCGACCTGAATGTCGTCAATAATTAATAGGGCGCCGACATCTTTGGCGAGCTTTGCCAGCGCTTGTAACCACTCCTTGCTGGCAACGTTGACGCCGCCTTCCGCCTGTATGGTTTCAACCAAAAATGCGGCGGGTGGCGAGAAGCCGCTAGAGGCGTCGCTATAGTAGCTTGCCAACTGTTTAAGGTGCTCTGTACAGCCAAATTTGTGATGGGATACATGGTTCAGCGGCACTCCCGCAGCGCCGCGAAAATAGGCATTGGCGGTGCAAGCCAAGGCGCCTAAAGTCATGCCGTGAAAGCCGTGGGTAAAGGCCGCTATTTCTTGGCGGCCAGTGGCGCGCCGGGCAATTTTGAGGGCAGCCTCAACGGAGTTGGTACCGGTTGGCCCCATAAATTGCATTTTATGGTCCATATTCCGAGGTTCAAGAATGGTTTTCACGAAGCGCTCCATGAACGCCCGCTTTGCGGTGGTGTGCATGTCCAGACTGTGGGTAACACCGTCGGATTCAAGGTAATTAATCATGGCCTTTTTCATGCGCGGATTGTTGTGGCCAAAGTTTAAAACCCCAGCACCGGCAAAAAAGTCGATGTACTGTTTGCCGCTCTCGTCGGTTTGGCGGGCGTTTACGGCCTTGTCGAATACCACAGGGTACACTCGGCAATAGGCGCGGATGTTTGATTCACGTTGCTCAAAAATACTCATGCGTGCTCCTTCTTGTAAATAATGTCCGTCGTAACGCTGACGGGGTGCTATTTTCAGATGGTTTGTGCAGGTTTTTCGGGCGTTGTCACGCCGCAGAGGCGAGAAAACAAATTGGTAACCAGAGGGATTAATCGGTCATTAAAATCGTAGTGGGGACTGTGGCAGGGCACTTGATGATGCGCGTCGCCGTCGTCCGCACCAATGAGTGCAAAGGCGCCGGGAATTTCCCGCAGATAATAACTGAAATCTTCTGAGGCCATGATTGGCGTGCGGATATTTAAGTGCAGTGAATCGCTGCCGTTGCTCTCTTGCCAAAGCTGGCGAACGTGCTGAGCCTGCTTTGGGTGATTGATGGTGGCGTTGTAGCGGGGTGTTATTTCGACCTCGCAGGCCACGCCGTAGCTGTGCGCGGTGTGCTGGCTAATCTCGGTGATTAGGGCGTTGATTTGATCGCGACTCGCTTGATCTGGCATGCGAATACTGCCGCCCAAGATCGCCTGCTGGGGAATAATGGTTGCCCCGCTGTCGGCCATGAAGGAGGTGACGCTAACGACGGCTGCCTGCTGAGGGGCTAGGCGGCGACTGACAATTTGTTGCAGCGCTAGGGTAATCGCGCTGGCGGCGAGCACGGGATCCCGGCACAGTTCTGGTTGGCTGGCATGACCGCCCTTGCCGGTCACCGTTATGGTAAAGGTGCCGTTGCCACACATAACGATATCGTCGGGACACACCAGTTTCCCGAAGGGAATTGCAGGCCAGTTGTGCCAGCCGTAAATTTCGTCGATGCCGTCTAGTGCGCCTTCATTAATCATTTCTCTCGCGCCGTGTCCGCCTTCTTCTGCTGGTTGGAATAGTAATGTGACAGGGCCAGTTAAGCTTTGTTCATTGTGTTTTAACCAGCGCGCGGTGGCAAGCAATGTGGCGGTGTGACCATCGTGGCCACAAGCGTGCATACAGCCCGACTGGGTCGACGACCAGTCGCGACCGGTTTGCTCAATAATCGGCAGGGCGTCGATGTCGCCGCGCAGTGCGATATGTTTGCTGTGGGGTTTAGCAATTTTGCTGTTGGCTTGCAGTGTGGCGATGGTGCCCGTTCCGGCACATTTGCGCCAAGCAATGCCGAGTTGAGTTAGGGTGTTCTGCACTGTTTCAGCGGTGCGAACCTCTTGCCAGCTCGGCTCGGGGTGGGCGTGTAAGTCGCGGCGCAAGGTCTGTGCGGCGGCGATTGTGTTCAACCAGTATTTAGACATCACGGTTTTACTGTGGCATAGCTTTTGCGTTGGGGCAAATCTTCATTTGAAATTTTTTAGGTGTCTTGAGATGAGCCACATTGGTGCGGTTGCGCAGTTTGTGGTGCTGGATCTTATAAGGTTTTGAAAAAAATAATTTTTCCATGAAATTTACATAATTTTAAAACTGGCCCAACAAGCCTGTGTGTCGGTGTTATTGGCGCTTTTGGTCAAATGAGCGTGTTTTTTATCGGCACAAAATCTGCATACTCATTGAACTGCAAAGTAGACGGCACTAGTAAACACTCCGTGCAGCGCCGGTGTCGTTTGTTGGTGTTATGAAATTTTATAACAGCACCCGGAGTCTGGTGGGAGCTGGGCTCTGCGTCCATACGCAGGTGATTTTAATGCTTTTAGCTACGGATTTAGACGGTACATTTCTAGCTGGCGACAATGACCAGCGCCTTAAACTTTATCGATTAATTGCGGCGCACCCAGAAATTAAACTCGCTTTTGTGACCGGTCGCGGACTGGAGTCGGTATTGCCGCTGCTCTCTGACCCCATGATTCCCGAGCCGGATTATATTATTTGTGACGTGGGCTGTACGGTGGTCGATGGCCACACTCAGCAAGCCATTCAACCGCTGCAGGGTGACATTGATAAACGCTGGCCGGGTGACCATGTGGTTGAATCTGCGGTAAGCCATATTGCCAATTTACAGCGTCAGGATGTTCCTCAGGAGCGGCGTTACTCCTTCTTTTGTAATGCCGAAGCGATTAGCGACGAGCTTGAAGCGGCCGTCAGTGGATTGGATTGTGATCTGCTGTATTCGGCTGGCTTGTATCTGGATATTTTGCCCAAGGGCGTGAATAAGGGTTCTACTTTGCGGGGCCTGGTCGAGCAACTGGGCATAGACGATGAAGATGTCTTGGTTGCGGGCGATACCCTGAATGATTTGTCCATGTACGAACACGGCTTTATTGGTGTTTGCGTTGGCGAGTCTGAACCCGCCTTATTAAGCGCGACCGAAAATCAGGCGCGGGTCTACCACGCCGAGGAAACGGGTTGTGGTGGTATTTTACAAGCGATAGAACATTTTGGCTTTTTAGGTGCGGCGGGCATGGCGGCAGAACAGCGCGATGTCTTGGTGCCGGGGAAGTCTGATTTGGTAATTGTTTATCACCGACTTCCCTATGAAGAGTTTCGCGAAAATGGTGAGACTATCCGGCGCAGGCCAAGCTCACCCAACGGCATTATTCCAACCTTGATGAGTTTTTTTGCCGACGGTCGCGCGGGTTCTTGGGTTGCTTGGTCAATTCATGAAGAAGGTGACGCTAGTTTTGAAACTCACACCGAAGTAGATGCCGCGCGCTACCCCAATTTACTTGCCGCACGAGTGGCCTTAACAACACACGAAATGGATGTTTTTTATAAAAAGTTCTCTAAAGAAGCGTTCTGGCCAACCCTGCATACCTTCTGGGAGCGCGCGACCTTTAGAGAGGATCATTGGCAGGTGTTTCTAAATGTGAATAAACGCTTTGCTGAGGTGGCCGCCAGCGAGGCCGCTGAAGGCGCAACGGTGTGGATACACGATTACAATTTATGGATGGTTCCAGCATTTTTACGCGAGATTCGCCCTGATGTAATTATTGCATTTTTTCACCATACCTATTTTCCGTCGGCAGACGTGTTCAATGTTATTCCTTGGCGCCGAGATATTATTGGCAGCTTATTGCAGTGCGATTATATCGGCTTTCATATTCCTCGCCAGAGTGAGAACTTTGTTGACGTTGCTCGTGGTGTAACGCCCTTAATAGTAACGGAGAAAATGAGCTGCGCGCCGCGCTTTTTGAGCTATGGCTGTGCGGTGGGTTTAGATGAAATGAGTACTGAGATCCAAGTCAATGATCGTCGTATTTGTTTGGGGGCGCATCCAGTCGGTTTGGATCTCAAGCGGGTGGAGGACGCGCTAAGCAATGCAAAGGTACAACGACGAATGCTTGAACTCAGGGAGGAGTTGCACGGTACCCGCATGATTTTGTCGGTAGGCCGACTCGATTACACCAAGGGCATATTAGAGCAGCTTGAGGCCTATGAAGGTTTGCTAGAAGACCACCCAGATCTCCACGATAAAGTCACTTTGATGATGGTCTGTGTGCCTGCCGCCAGTGAAATGACAATTTATCGGGATTTGCAGCAACAAATCGAGCAGGCGGTAGGCCGTATAAATGGTCGCTTCGCCAAAGTGGGTTGGACGCCACTGCAATTCTTCTTTCGCAGCCTGCCCTTCGCAGAGTTGGTGGCCTATTACAGTATGGCGGATGTGATGTGGATTACGCCTTTGCGCGATGGTCTTAATCTGGTAGCCAAAGAATATATTGCTACCCAAGGTATGACTGACGGCGCTGGAGTTGTAGTTTTATCTGAATTTGCCGGGGCAGCGGCAGAATTACGCGGCCCAATTTTGGCGAACCCTCATGATCGTAATGAGCTAGTGCAAACCTGCTACTTTGCGCTAAATCTAAACCGTGACGAAGCTCGCAGTAGAATGCGTGAGGCTTACGAGGTTGTTCGCCACAATGACATAAAAGTTTGGGGTGATGAGTTTATGGCGGCTGTGGACGGGTGTCGCAGGCCTGCCGACGAGAGCACGCTTAGGGCGCTGATGCCCGACGTGATTTAGCGTTAAATATTATTATTTAACGCCTTGCGGTGTCACCAAGAACAGTTTTGCCGTGGGCACGCGCTGCTTATTTATTGATTCCGAGGCTGGAGACGCCGTATGGCATTACGCAATGCAGTGCAGATGATTTGCTATCCTAATCGTCTGGGCAATAATCTAAAGGATTTATACACCGTCATTGAACGGCATTTTTCTGACGCTATTGGCGGAGTGCATATTCTGCCGTTTTTCCCCTCGAATGCGGATGCAGGCTTTTCGCCGCTGACGCATAAAGAAGTTGATCCCGAATTTGGTGACTGGGCAGACATTGAGCGTATCTCCGCAAAGTACGATCTGTGTTGCGATGTTACCGTAAATCATATTTCTGATGAGTCTGAAGAGTTCAAAGATTTCATCGCTAAGGGTTACGACTCTGAGTACGCCGATCTCTTTGTGCATGTCGATAAGTTTGGTGAAATTAGCTCAGACGATTTAGCAAAAATCCATATTCGCAAAGAGAAGGAACCTTTTCGACGCGTAGACTTCGCCGACGGTGGTACGGGTCGCGTGTGGTGTACTTTTACCGAGCATCAGGTCGATTTAAACTACGATTCTGAGCTTACCTACCAGTTAATGGAAAACTATATTGGCTTTTTGGCCCAGCGCGGCGTGAAGTTGTTTCGTCTCGACGCCTTTGGTTATACCACCAAGCGTATCGGCACTAGTTGTTTTTTAGTGGAACCAGATGTGTATCGCAATCTCGACTGGATTAATGGTGTTGCCCAGTTACACGGTGCTGAGGTCTTGCCTGAAGTACATGACCACAGTAGCTATCAATACGCCATAAGCCGCCGCAATATGCATCCCTATGGCTTTGCTTTGCCGCCGCTGCTGCTATTTTCGCTGTTGGATGCGAATAGCGTGTACTTAAAAAATTGGCTGCGAATGTGTCCGCGCAATATGGTTACGGTACTCGATACTCACGACGGTATCTGTATTCCCGATGTTGAGGGCGTTTTGCCAGACGATAAGATTCGCGCCTTAATTGACAATATCTCCAGTCGCAGTGCTGATCCTATTCTGCGGCGCTCGGCTGCCAATATTCACAGCGTTGGCGCTATTTACCAGTTAACCTGTACTTTTTACGATGCCTTAATGCGCAATGACGACGCGTATTTGGCTGCGAGGGCGATTCAATTTTTTACGCCGGGGATTCCTCAAGTGTATTACGTAGGCTTGTTGGCGGGCTGCAATGACAATGAACTAATGGAAGAAACCGGCGAGTTGCGTGATATTAATCGGCATTTTTACAATATGACGGAAATTGATGAGGCGGTGGCGCAGCCGGTGGTGCAGCGGCTCTTGGCCTTAATGCGTTTTAGAAGCAATTACCCGGCATTTGATGGCCATTTTGAACTTGGCTATTCTAATGCTTCCAGCGTGGCGATGGCGTGGCGTCATGGTGAGTATTATTGCCATCTGTTTGTTGACCTGAACTTTAATACCGCAACGATTAAATATCTCGACATAGAATCATTAGCTGAATGTCAATTGCAATGTTAGCAAGTGCCTTGCTAAGACGACTTTGTGCTCGTCTGTTTACCCGCGAGGCGTGCGTGTAAATGATGGATTTGCTTCTCGATATCTTTTGCAATATCGGCTGAAATCATTGCACCGCCGCAATGCTGAACGCCATACCAAAGTATGCAAAGATAGCCATAGATGATTTTCCAGTGATGCAGCCGCTGCCAATCTTCCTGGGTGATCTGGCGGTCTAGGTAATTTACTAGCAAGCTTTCCTGTTGCTGGGCATTTAAACTATTGCCTTCAATTACCACGGCGAGTTCATAAAAGGGATCGCTCATAGCCGCGTATTCCCAGTCAATGGCGTATAACTTGTCTTTATTGCTAATGATAAGGTTAGAGGCTAACAAGTCGTTGTGGCAGAGCACGTGGCCGTTATTCAGCGCTTTGGCGCTGGTGATATGCGCAGCAACAGCTGAGTCGAGTGATTTTAATTCGCGGGTAAATATTGCGTTGGCATCTATTGCTTGCCAGTAGCAGCTGATTTTATGTTCTACATTTAAGTCTGCATCGATACCAGGTAATTGGTGAATGCCGCGAAGTAATTTGGCGAGTAAAGATAAATCATGATCAATACTGACTGACCAGATTTTATCGCCCAAATAGCGGCTGACCATATACTGATGTTGGTCATCGCAATATATTAAAGGCGCGCAGAGTCCGGCTTCATCGGCGCGGTTCAGCGCTTTGGCCTCGGCGCTGCGATTTAAATTGAGCGCTTCGCTTATGGGCGAGTTTTTGCGCAGCACAAACAGCTCATGATTTACGCTGATTAAATAGTTTAGGTTGGTTAAGCCGCCGAGCAAGGGCTTAATAATAACCGGCTGACTGTCGCTCCAGCGCCACCAATCGTTGGGAATAATATTAGCCTGCGGCATGGTCATGCCGTTCTTGTTTATAGAGCGTATTCCATTGGTAGAAACCGATGACCACGAGTACCACGTAGAGCATGAATAGCAGCGCGGTGAGGTAGAGGCCTCGGTCGATATATAAATAGACCGAAGCACCGTCTATTACAATCCAGTAAATCCAATTCTCTAGTACTTTGCGGGTTACCATATAGGTGGTAATGACCGCGCCCCAGGTGGTAAAGGAGTCTAGGTAGGGTAGGGCTGCGTGGGTTTTTTGCGCTAGTCCGTAGCCAAAAATTAAGGTCAGTAGTCCAACGACGGCAATTACCAATAGGTGAGTTTTGAGTGGCCAGCAATGGATGCTAAGGTTTTGTTGCTTATCGGAGTGATGTCGCCACTGCCACCAGCCATAGACGGCCATAACCAGGTAAAATACCTGTAATGCCGACTCCATTAATAAACTCACGTCCCAGAATAAAAACAGATATATTGCCGTGCTGATAAAAGCAGCATACCAGCAGCTGTTCTTTTCTTTCATGGCGAGGATTAAATACGCCAGCGCCAATATAACCGCGACTAATTCCCATAGCGACATGCTCTGAGCTGCGTCCTTAATGGCTGTAATTGTCTCGGTGTTAAGCATGGTCTGTGGCCGGGCTTAAGTTCCCGTCAATAAATTTGCAGACGAAAATGGCGCGCCCAAATTGTTCGTAAGACTTACGCATTTCTTGCTTTATGACATCCATTACCACTTCGTAGTCACCAAATATTTGGGTGCTCATGGTATTGGTGAGTACCTGTAAATTGGCGTGGCTGTTTAGGCGGTCGATAAAGTCTTGAATTGCCGGAATGTAGATGTCTTTCAGTGGGTACATGCTGATTTCAACAGAGAGTTTCATATGATTTTCTCGTGTTCTTATAGGGTAAGTAGGGCGACACTCTGTCGCCCGATAAAATTTAAAAGCGGTAGTTAGCCGAGATGCCCGCAATTCGTGGTTCACCTAACTGGTAGTAGGTCTCTGGTGCGTAGCCTTTGGCCGGGTCGTTACCAAAGGCATTGCTGAAGTAAAAACCACGAGTCTGGACATCTTCGTCGCTTAGGTTGCGTCCCCATAGCGACAGGTCCCAATTGCTGCCTTGGTAGCTTAGGCGCGCGTTGACCATTTCATAGCGCAGTGATTTCTCATTGTGACTATTAGAAAAATAGAATTCGTCCTTGCCTTCAAGCTCTATCCGTAAACTTAGATTATTGATGAGGGCGATTTCGGTGCCAATAAAGAATTGATAATGGGGGGCGTGGGCAACTTCTCGGCCGTCCATATTAACTGGCGGTAGCGCTGTACCCGTATTGTCATCTTTAGCATCGACATGCGTAATGCTAGTGAAATCCTTAAACTCCGCGTTTAACCAGCCAGCTGCTGCAAAAAAGCGAACGGCGTCACTGGCGAGATAATTCATCTCTACTTCTAGTCCTGTCGTTTTGCCTTTGGCAGCATTGCTCAGATAGTCGTCAAAGGAAAAATTATTGGGGTCAAATATCGATTGCTTGGCCTGCACGTCACTGCGATCTTGGTAAAATGCCGCGACTTGGGCCTGCAGGCGATTGTCGAGCCAGCTGCCCTTGAAACCCAATTCGTAATTCAGCATGTGCTCGGTGTCAAATTCATACATATCGGCTGTGATTTCTGAATTTGCCGTCGATGCAGAAATGATTCGGCCATTAATGCCCCCCGCTTTATAGCCTCGGGAGATCGTGCCGTAGAGTAGGCTGTCGTTATGGTAGTGGTATTCAAGGGTGAGGTTGCCCCCCCACAACTCTTCATCGTTACTCGATGTAACGGCGAGTGAGTCGTCATAGTCGGCATTGCGCTGCTCAATCCTAAGTCCGCTGACGAGTTCAAGGGTGTCGCTGAGGCTACTGCGAAGTTGGCCGTAGAGTGCGAAGTTTTCCGTGTTGAACTCGCTGGTGAAGCTGCCGTTGCGACTTAGGTCTTCGCTATCTTTACGCAGATAGGCGCCAAGCACCCAGCTACTGCTGTCGTTCAGTAGTTTGGCGTGCTCGGTCGATATAAAGCGAAAATCTGCACTAATATTGTCTTTGTTGCGCTGGTAGTTGTCAGTTGAGCTGTATTCGGCAGGGTGGTAACCAATATAGGTCCAGTCTTCGTCGTAGCCGTATTCGGTATTTGAGTTGGCGGCACTCAGTGTGGACTCAAGACTAAACAGGGGGTTTGCTGACCAGTGGGCGACAACCGAGCCAGCCACGGTTTCTTGGCGGTCGTGGCCTGGCTGGTCGGACAAGGTGTTGCGTGTATTGCTCAGGGAAAAGGCGTCGTAGCCATTGTCGGCATTGAGGTAGAGCAGCGAGACATCCAGTTGCAAATCGTCGCTTGCTTGGTAACGCAATTTGCCGCGCAAAATGGATTCGTCGATGTTGGTGACGTCGTCGCGATCTAGGTATCGATTTTTAATATAGCCGTCAGACTGCTGGTTTTGGGCGGCAATGCGATAACTTATTTTTTCGTTTAGGGGGCCGCTGGTGACTATTCCGAGTTTGTGGCTATTGTATTGGGCGGCTTCTACTGAAATTTTTGCCATCGGCGATGCCGAGGGTGCGCTGCTGTGCATGCTAATGAGCCCCGCTAGGGCACTCGCGCCATATTCAGTTCCTTGAGGGCCGCGCAGTACCTCTATTTGGCCAATGTCTAAGGTGCTGGCTGCCAGACCTAGGCCGCTAAAATCAATGCCGTCGATAATAAGCCCAACCGAGGGGCTTACTGGGTCGATGAATTGACTGCGTTCGCCAATGCCGCGAATTTGAAAGTAACGCCCCCTAGATGCCCCCGCCGAATAATTTACGTTTGGCGCCATATTGAGCAGCTGTTCGATATTGCTCGCACCGCGTGCTTGGATAGTGCTTTGGTCAAATACGCTGACGCTGCTGGCAAGGTCAAGCAAACTGGTGTCGCGAAACTGACTGCTAACAATCACTTCTTCTAATTTTGATGTGTCTGCCGCGCTAATGAGTCCGCTGCTAAGGCAGGCCACAAGGCCAATAGCGTGACGTAGGGATGTTTTTGCAATTAGGGGATTCATGGTTCTCTCTCGGGTGAAACAGGTTTGAAAGAGACCCGGTGTGCGACGTGAAGAGGATTACTGACCTATTCCTACGCCGGTATTAACCGGATCAGGTTCAAGGGTTTGCATTGCTGGTTCCAATAGCATCTCAGGCCGTAGCCACCCCTTAGGTTTTGCCGAGGAATAATAGCAGAAATCCGGTTTAGCGGGAATGACTCGGTTAATATGTGCGCACTAGCGCTGGCAATGCTTTATATTTTGACGCAGCAAAAAATAGCATTGCCGGAAGCGCCATCACTGGGTATGAGTTTTTCATAATCATGTTCGAAAACATGCACCTCAAAATACGGCTGCAGCAGCTGTTGTAATTCGTCAAAGGTTACGGCCACCATGGGATGTTCGTCCTGCCATGTTTCGGTATGCAAGCCGGTGGTCTTTTCAATTTTAAGGCGCAGGGACTGCTGCTTGCCGCGGCCGCTGTATCGCCAACCCGAGCTGAAGGCAAAGTGGCTGCCTTGGTGCTCGGCGGTATGGCGAACAAAGGCGCTGGAATCAATTTTGTTTTTATCGACCGTGTTAAAACAAAAGACACCGCCAGATGCTAGCGCGTGGTGGGTACTCGCAATACAGGATTTCAGCTGAGTAATATCGCTGCTGTAGTGTATGGAGTATAAAAAGCAGGTAATTAAATCAGGGGCGTAATCGACCTGAAAATTACACATGTCTTGCAGACTAAAATGGCCAGTCGGACAGCGCTGCTGGGCGAGTTCGAGCATCGGCTGATTAATATCTAGCCCACTGCTCTGATAGCCAAAGTCGATGAAATGCTGAACATGAGGGCCGGTGCCACAGGCTAAGTCTAGGTGATTTTTGCCATTGCTGCCGAAGATCTGATGTAATCTGCGCACGCAGTTGCTTTGGGCTTGGTAATCGATGTCTGCGCACATTAAGTCGTAATAGCCAGAGAGATCTGTGTAAAGCGCGTTAGTTGTCATCTTGGCCTTTTAAATCGCCATTATTCAGGAATATAGGTTTAAGTAATAGCGGTAGTAATGCGACGCCGAAGATGAAAATGGTCATGGCGTAAAAATTATCCAAATAGGCGATCATTGCCGCTTGTCGCTGAATTTCAAAATCTAGCAATTGTAAGGCGGCAAGCCCAGTATCGCCAAGGCGGTCGGCGGCGGCAAGGGGGTCTATTCCTGGCAGGCTAAACTGGGTGATGTGGCCACTCAAGTCGGCGTGGCTTATTTGGCTATTGCGGGAGATTAAGGTGAATATGGCGGAGATGCCAAAGCTTCCCCCTATATTGCGTACTAAATTTAGCAGGCTGGCACCGTCGGGGCGCAATTGCTGCGGCAGGGTCGAAAAGGCCGCCATGGTTGCTGGGGTGAACAGCATACCTAAGCCCAGGCCTTGTATGAAACCGGACGATAATATTGGCCCAGCATCCATTTCTAGGGACCATGTTGCCATCATGCCTAGCGCCGCTGCGCAAATTAGGTAGCCGGCACTCATTAAATAGCGCAAGTCCATGCGTTGCATTAGCCGCCGGGTAAGGAACATGCTAATCATCACACCGAGACCCCGTGGCATGAGGAGTAAGCCGGTGTCGATGGCGCTGTAGCCAAATAAATTTTGAAACATGGTTGGCAAGACGGCGGCGATAGCGACGTTCGCTAAGCCCAAAATTAACATGATGGCTAAGCCGCCCAGAAAATTCTTATCTTTTAGCAGGCCGGCGGGAAATAACGGTGTTGTTGTTGAACGCGAATGGATAAAAAAGATCCACACGGCGGACAGGGCAATGATTAATTCGATAATGATTTCCCATGAGTCGAACCAATCTTTATGCTGCCCGCGATCTAACATAAGCTGTAGGGAAACGAGGGCAATTGCCAGAATAAGAAAACCAAAACGGTCGAGCTTACGGGGCACGATGGGTCGTGATGGTAATAGCCAAGCCAATACAATGAGCGTTGGTATTCCGATAGGTAAATTTACATAAAACACCCAGCGCCAGCTCAGGGTGTCGGTGAGTATGCCGCCGAGCATTGGCCCGGTAATTGGCGCAATCATGACGACCATGCCCATCATCGACATTGCGGAGGCTTGTTTGCTAGGCCGATTAATATCGAACAGAATGGTTTGTGACATCGGGCCAATAAAGGCGGCACAGACGCCCTGTAGTACGCGGAAAAGCACCATTTGTGTCAACGACGTCGCCGCACCACAGAGCGCCGAAGCAATTAAAAAACCGGCAACGGCATAGAGAAAGGTGCGTCGTGAGCCGAATTTGTCCGAGACCCAGCCAACCAGCGGTATTGTCATGACGGTGGCGATGATATAGCTGGTTAGTATCCAGCTTACGGTGTCCATTGTGGCGCCGAGGCTGGATTGCATGTGAGGCAGAGCGACATTGGCAATCGTCATGTCGAGGATCTGCATGAGGGTGACCATCATCACGGCCGCCATTAATAGGCCCTGATGACGACTTGCTAGTGCTGGCTCGTCGCGGGAAGTGCTACTCCCCAGTGCTAATTCGGACATCGACCGATAGCCCCGCAATCAATGGCCGCGCAGGCTTGCTTTCAATGCTAATACGCACCGGCACACGTTGGGTAACCTTAACCCAATTACCGTTGGCATTTTGTGCTGGTAATATTGAAAACTCTGATCCAGTGCCGGCGCCGATGCTTTCTATTTTGCCGCGCAGTTCCATGTCTGGGTAAGTGTCCAGTTCCATGATGGCAACTTGGCCGACACGAAGTTGATTGAGATCGGTTTCTTTAAAATTAGCCTCTACCCAGCTGCGATCAGTATTAACAATACTGACTGAAGGCAGGCCCTGCATCATAAGCTGGCCGATTTGGAGGCGATCCATTTGGCTGATAATACCGCTGACGGGAGATCGAACTTCGGTGCGGGAGAGGTTTAGCTGTGCTTTTTCAAACTGTACTTTTGCGGCTTGTAGTGCGGGGTATTCCCCTGAATCTGAATTGCCGCTGGAGAGGGCGACTCTCGCTTCCTCGGCGTCAGCTTTTGCGGACGCTAGGCGTGACCTTGCTTGGGATAAAGCGTGCTCAGCTGCGCGAAGCGCCGATTGGCTGGTGACGCTGGTTTTGTCGAGGTCTCGCTGGCGCTGGTATTCGCGCTCGAAGTAGGCGACTTCTTCTTGTGCGCTTTCAATGTCGATATGTGAGATTGAATAGCTGGTTTGCAGTTGCTCATATCGAGCGGCGGCGCTAGCCATTGCTGCCTTTGCCTCTAAAACTGCGAGTTCAAAGGGCTTTGGGTCAATGCGAAATAATAAATCGCCCGCCGCTACCCGTTGGTTTTCGCGCACCGCGACATCAACAATAATGCCACCCACTTCGGCACTAATCGAAATTTTGTCCTGCCTGATATAGGCGTTGTCAGTAGAGGTGAAGCCCAAGTTTGCATAATAGTAAGCGATGGCGGCGCTAAATAGCAGGAGTGGTACCACGAGCATGAGTGCTAGGCGACGGATAGGCGGAGACAAAATCATACCTCTATGTTGTATGTAATTGTTATTGCTGTCCTGATAACAATAATCGTTTTCCGCGCCCCAAGTCTATTTGGGTGGCGCAGTAAAGTACCGGCGCAATGTTGCATGAAAAGGATGCGCCAGCACAATTATATACTCGGTGACTTATCGTCACGCTATCGTCTGTTTGAATTTACGCTTTGCGTTTATTGATCTGTATTGGCAGTCCGTCCGTTGGAAATACGATTGGCACAACATTAAATTGCATTTTATAGCCAGGCTTTACGCTAATGGTGTGGTTGCGAAGCAAGTGGAATAGAAAAAGCTTTACCTGCATTTCAGCAAAATTGAGACCAATGCATTTGTGGTGACCGCCACCAAAGGGAATCCACTGGTAGAAGTGCCTTTTATGCTCGGCGCGTTCTGGGGAGAAACGTTCGGGGTCAAATTTTTGTGGTTCAGTCCACCATTCTTCCATGTAATGGGTGAACAGGGGGGATACGCCGACGCCGGTATTGGCCGGAATACGGTAGCCCATAATTTCGGTTTCTTTAATGGTGCGACGGGGGATTACGGGGACGGGGGGGTACATCCGTAGGGCCTCTTTCATTACCAAGCCCGTTTTTTCCAGCTTAGGTAAGTCGTCGTACTGCAAGTTATCACCGGTGATTTGCTGATATTCGTTGTGCAGTATGTCTTGCCATTCGGGGTTTTTGGCGATTGCGTAAATGATAGAGCACAGTGTGCTAGTGGTAGTGTCGTGGGCGGCAAACAGTAAGAAAATAATATGGTCGCGCACGGCTTCGTCGCTGAGTTCGTTGCCGTCTTCGTCTTTGGCATGGCAAAACTGCGAGAAAAAGTCGCCGCTTTCCGTGGCGCGTTTGGCGGTGATGTGCTTTTGAATAAACTCCTCTAGGGCTTGTCGGCCTTTGATTCCCTTGTACCAGGTTGTGCCGGGTATCGGCAGCTTTACTACCGCCATTGACGCTTCCATGGCGTGGAGGAATCCCTTATTGATTTTGTCTGCCTCTTTGCCCATTTCCACGCCCATAAAGACTTGCGCGGCCACATTGAGTAGCAAGCTTTTTATGCTGTCTTTAAAACCAAATTCGCTGTCTTTTGGAAAATCGATAACGCCTTGGCGCATTCTCGGGTTCATGGTTTCTAAATAGGCTTGCAAAGATTCCTTTTTAAAGGCTGCTTGCAACACTTTTCTGTGGAAGCGATGTACGTCGAAATCACGCAGCATAAGGCCGTTGGGGAAGAGCTTGTCGAGGATGGGGTCCCAGGCTTTTTTACTGGAAAAGATCTTGTCGCTGTCTTTAAGTACTAGCTCATTGGCCTCTGGCCCAAGCAGGGCGATATTGCGCTGCAAGAGCGCATTATTACGATATATCGGGCCATAAAGCTTATATTTGCGGTTAATTAAACCGTGGTAGTCCTTTAAAAATTCAACGGTGTCACCAAGGATGGGCAGCGCGCCGTTGTCGCCCGGAATATGGTCGACGTGGCGGTTAGCTTTACGTGGCAGTTCCAGATAATCAGTAGACGTTTTCATGCTTATTTCCTTATTTAAAGATGCCAGCCGTTAAACAGTAGGTCGATAGATTGTTGAATATGATTTTCAATTTGTTTCGGACTTAACTGGGGGCTGCCCGTGAGCTTTTGAAAAAAGGGGTATTGCACTACCGGTGCGGTTGCCGATTGCACGACAAAAAACAAGGTTTCAATCGGTATCGGTTTTAGCTCGCCATGTTGATTCACTTTGTTAACGAGTTCGCGAATGTATTGCCAGGGCGATTCAAAATAGGACTGATAAATATAATCCAAGCGCGGGCCTTGGCATTGGGATTCTTGCTGGTAAATCAGGTAAATCGCGGGATGTTCAAAGGCGCTGCGAATATAGACTGCAATGGCCGCTTTGAGAGCGTCCAGCTCTGTGTGATTGTCATCGATGTGGTTTAAAGCATTGATCACTTTGGCGGTAGTTGCACCTGCTAGCTTGTCGACCACCGCTTTCCATAGTGCTTCTTTAGAGTCGAAATAGTGGTGAAAAAAGGTGTAGCTAACCTTGAGCTCGCTTTGCAATTTACGCAGTGATACGCCGTCGTAGCCGTCGCGAGCGAAAATGGCGGCGGACGCCTCCAGTAAATGATCAATAGAAGGGCTTGCAGCTTCGTCGTTACGTGGCCGTCCGCGTCGTCGTGTTGGTGTTGCTGTGTTCATCGTTACGGCCAATATTAAACAGGTGTTTAATATTGGCCTCAGCCCGCTCCATTGTCAATAGAGCGGTGCCAATCCCCTCTGTATGGATGATGTGCGCTTTTCGGTGCTCCGCTAAGCTGAACTACGATTGTCATAAAAACCAATAACAGGACGAATATATGCTTTTACAGGGCAAGGTAGTGATTGTGTCGGGCATTGGCCCGGGTTTAGGGCAGGAGCTTGCTGTAGAAGCGGCTAGGCAGGGTGCCGCGGTAGCAATGTGTGCCCGTACCCCTGCAAAACTCGATGAGGCCGAGCGAGAAATTCTCGCCTTGGGCTTGGATACACCGATTTTGAAGGTGGCGACGGATATCAGTGACCGCGAGCAGTGTAAGGCGCTGGTTGCGCAAACCATTGCGCGATTCGGACGTATTGATGTGCTGTTTAATAGCGCCTATAACCCCGGTAGCTTTGAACCGATAGAAGTAGCCAATCTCGATAGCTGGCGTGCGGCAATGGACGTAAACTTGTTCGGCACCATGGCTTTGACCCTAGAGGTTGTACCGCATATGAAAGCTCAAGGTGGCGGGGCGATTGTCATGATCAATACCATGGTTACCCGTAAACCTTTGCAGACCCAAGGTGGCTACGGTGCATCGAAGGCGGCCTTGGCCAGCGCGACCTCACATTTGGCGCTGGAGCTGGGACAGTACAATATCCGCGTTAACTCAGCTTATATGGGGTGGATGTGGGGCCCCTCGGTTGAAGGCTATTTGCAAATGAACACCGACGCTGGCGGCCCGAGCGTGGCAGATCAGCGCGCGGCGGTGGCAAAGAATATTCCGCTGGGTGATATTCCTGACGATGCTGATTGTGCCAAAGCGGCAATCTTTCTTGGCTGTGATTATGCCTGCGCGATAACCGGCGCTGCTTTAGATGTAAATGGCGGAGAGTATTTGCCGCATTAATTGTGGCGCTGCTTATAAAGTACTGGGCTAAATAGTCAGCCCAGTACTTCAGCTAAATGGAATTAGCTGGCTGGTGGGGTTTTGCTTGCCGCCTTAGCTTTAGCCGGGGCCTTTTTCGCTGCCGCTTTTTTGGCAGGTGCTTTTTTTGCTGCGGTGGCTTTCGCTGGCGCCTTTTTGGCTGGGGCTTTCTTTACCGCCGTCTTTTTGGCTGGTGCTTTTTTGGCGGCTGGCTTAGCTGTTTTGTCAAAATTCTTGGCGGCATCTTGGGCCGCTTTAGCCAGTGCCTTAGCGCGCTGATAATCACCCTTTAGCTCAGTAAGTTGGTCTTTGGCCATAATCATTAAGGCTTTGGCATCTAGTTCTAATTCTTTTGCCGCATCTACTGCGCCATGAGCACGGTCTAACTGCTTGTGGACTTTGGCGTCCATGCTTGCTTTTGCCTTTTTCTGTAGCTCGCCGAGCTTAGTCTGCTCTTCCTTTAGCTTTTTACGTGCTCGCTCAGCTTGCACTTTCGCTTTGTCCATTGCCTTGTGGGCATCAGCCATTAAGCGATCGCGCAGTTGTTCAACTTTGTGCTCTAAAGATTCGATCTCTTTACGGATTAATGCAACGGGGTCCATTTTCTTATTTGCCATGTCAGTGAGCCTCTGGGGTCGATTTTTCTTGTTAAATAAAAATCTGTAACAGCACTAACATAGCAAACTTTGCGATAATGGACAGTGAATCTTGAAATGCTAGGTGAAAAAAATGGATAAAATGAAATCTGATGCTATTGAAGCGGCTGCATTCAGGCGCTTATTAGCCCATCTCGACAGTCGCAAAGATGTGCAAAATATCGATTTAATGAATTTAGCTGGCTTCTGTCGTAACTGTTTGTCTAAGTGGTATGTTGCCGCTGCGGAACAAGAGGGCGAAAGTGTTGATTATGAGGCGGCGCGAGAGCGGGTGTACGGCATGCCTTACGCGCAGTGGAAAGCTGAGTTTCAGGCTGAAGCCAGCCCTGAACAATTGGCTGGCTTTGCTAAAAAAAGCGACTAAAGCTCGCTTTAAAGTCCTCCGTTTGGGATAAAGCGATTATCTGTATTTGCGCGAATCCACAGTAGCATGTCGCGGGATAATTTTTCACCGCGCTTGCGCAGGGCTTTATTTATCCAAATGGCGGGTGACTCTTTGCCCGCATCCCAGCCGCTGATGAGTTTTTCGGCGCGGGTAAAAAAGCGTATTAAGTCGACAAGCTCGTCGTTACTGAAGTTGGCGACGGCGGCTTGCCATTGCTCCGGCGCAACGCGCATAAAGACCGCATATTTCTGCTGCTCTTCTTCGCTAAAAGGGGCGGGGAGTAATTCGAGCTTATCACTGCGGCTCAGAGCAATGCATTGCTGCAGCCACTGCGTGTCAATACTGAGGGTGACTTTCTCTTTTTCTGGGGTCCAGCTGCCAATCGCCATGTTAACTTATACCTACTTACCGATTATGGGGCTAAGGCCCTAGTATAACGCACAATCACGGGTGACTTGTGCCTAGTGATTTGCTATTTTACTGGCTATTTATCCAGTTGTTGGTGGCTTGCGGTGAGAATCAGCGTTTGCGCAAAATAATACATTGCGATTGTGATTGTTTTTACGCGTCGGTAGAGACGCGTGACAATCCTGCTTTGCGTGGGCGCCCGCTAGCGGTTGGTGGTGACGCAGCACGGCGCGGCGTCATCGCGACCTGCAATTATGAGGCGCGGGCCTTTGGTGTTCATTCAGCGATGGCGACGGCCACCGCATTGCGGCGTTGCCCAGATTTAGTGATAGTCGCGCCGAATATGGATAAATACCGCGAAGTTGCACTGCAAATTCGCAGCATATTTGCCCAGTTTTCTGAAATAATAGAGCCTCTGTCTTTGGATGAAGCCTACTTAGATGTAAGTGGTAGCACGGCATTTCAAGGTAGTGCGACGCGAATTGCGCAAGCTATACGGCAACAGGTGAGTTCTGAACTTGGTATTACCATTTCTGCGGGCGTGGCCCCGAATAAATTTTTGGCGAAGGTGGCCAGTGACTGGAATAAGCCCGATGGCCTTACTGTGATTACGCCAGCCCAGGTCGACGACTTTGTCTTAAGCCTGCCAGTGAGCAAAATTCATGGCGTCGGCAAGGTAATGGCAGCGCGGATGGCGGCCTTGGATATATACACCTGCGCGGACCTGAGGCAGCGCAGTATGGATGAGCTGCAGCGTCACTTTGGTAAGTTTGGTCAGCAGCTTTATGATTACGCTCGCGGAATTGATCAGCGCGATGTCAAAACCCACCGCCAGCGCAAATCCCTTAGTGTCGAAAACACCTACGCGGAAGATATTGAGGGGGTGGAGCTAGCACTTGCGGCGTTGCCCGCTTTACTCGATGAGCTAAAACGACGATTGAGTAAGCATAATGGCGAAACATTTACCGGAGTGTTTGTTAAATTAAAGGCTGGTGATTTTCGGCAAACCACTATTGAGCGGCGCTGTGACGGTTTTCTTGAACTGGATTTATTTGAAACCTTGCTAAAAGAAGCCTGGTTGCGAATGGAATCGCCCCTGCGCTTGATTGGTGTCGGGGTTCGGTTTGGCCGCAAACAAAACGAGGGCGTGGCAGAGCGCCGCGCTGAATATCAGCTCGAATTATTTGATCCCGGTATATAGCCCCTCTATTTAATCGCCATACTCCCCAGTAGTTCACCTTCGCAAGCATCACAAAAATTGGCGTTAGTGATGCAGTAGATTTGCGTTCACCGTCTCCCGTAAAGCATTTTAATTTGGCAATAAAAAAGGGAGGGCGCTTACGCGGCCTCCCTTTTTACATTATTAGCCTTTATTTGTTCGGGCTAATAACCTGCAGCTCAACACGACGATTGCGTTCACGGCCTTCGTCAGTATTGTTGTCAGCAACCGGCTTACTTTCGCCGTAGCCTTTGGCGACCTGGCGAGACTGGCTGATGCCTTTGCTGGTCAGGTAGCGCACTACCGATTCAGCGCGAGCTTGGGACAGCTTCAAGTTGTAAGCATCGCTACCCACAGAGTCAGTGTGACCCATGATAATGATGTTAACGTCAGGCTCGTTGCTCAGTGATTCAGCGACCTTATCTAGTACAGTCTGAGAATCAAGCATCAGTCGCGCCTTGTTAAACTCAAAATGCACACCACTTAAGGCAACTGTTTGAGACAGTACACAACCACGAGAATTGACTTTCAGGCCAGGCAGCGTGCCTGGGCATTGGTCAATCTTATCGGGTACACCGTCGCCATCGCTGTCAAGTGGGCAGCCCTGAGCATTAACCGGTACGCCATAGGGCGTGTTTGGACACTGGTCGATGTCATTGGGCACGCCGTCGCGGTCGTCATCAATTGAGCAACCGTGCACATTTACTTTAGCGCCAGGAGGCGTGTTTGGGCATTGGTCGCGGAAGTTTGGAATACCGTCACCGTCGCTGTCTAGTGGACAGCCAGTCGCATCAACTGGAGTGCCACGGGGGGTGTTAGGGCATTTGTCCAAACGGTCTGGTACGCCGTCGCCGTCTGAGTCGTAGTTGTAGGGTAGGGGTTTTTCGCCAAAGGGTACGGAAATACCAATTAATGCGGCGTAAGTGTAGAAATTGTCATCTACGAGTACATTTTGCTCTTTGATTTTGTCTACTTGATAGCGAATCTCCCCGCGTAAGGAGACTTTTTCAAGTTCATAGGTGAAACCGGCAAAAACATCAGTGCCGTAGTCGGACTGATTTTCACCGATAAAATTAATTTCGTGGTAAGTCAGGCCAGCACCCATAAACGGCTGCAGTGACGCGGCGTCGAGGTGAAAGGCGCCAAACGGGAAATACATGAAGTCAAAGCCCGCTGCAGTGCGCTCATAGGTATCATTTTTACTGGTTTTTAGTTCGCCGTAGTTAATGTGTGTGTCAAGCATCACATAGGGGCTGATTGGCTTACCGAGACCAAGTTTAAATTCACCGCCATTGTCAAAGTCGGCCTTGTCGGCTACCGAGGTACCGATTAAACCGTGTATACGCCAGCGATTATCGAAGGATTTTTCCTCCTCGTCTGCGGCGAAGGCTGAAAATGCACTGCACCCCACAGCAAGAGCAAGCGTTATATTACGCAGTTTACTCATTGATAATTTCTCCATAGCTTTATGTTATAAAAACGCGACCAGTTGGTCGCGTTTTTTATCTTTTTAATTAGAGGCCGAGCAAGCCGCCTAGGCCACTGAGCAAGTTTTCCAGTGCGGTAGGGGCAGACTGTGGGTCTGCAATTATTCCCTCAGCGGCGGCAGCGATGGAATCTGCCAGTACAGTTGCTAGTGCTTGCGGGTCGAGACCAGCTAGGGCTTCTTGGAGCGCAGCAGGATCAAGCTGATCACCACCAGGTAGCCCGCTAACAATACTGGTAATTGCAGCAATTGCGTCATCTGTCGGTAAGCCTTCGCCACCACTATCGGTTAGGGTTGCAATCAAACCTTCGACGATTGCCTGAACACCTTCAAGGTCACTTGGCGGGGGAGGAAGTTGATCTGCGCCAGGAATCGCACTGAAATCACCGGTCAGAATTGCATCGAGCAATGCATCAACGGGGATTTGATTGATTAAGTCACCAACCGGTAGTGCAGAAATTGCTGGGTCGCCGAAGTAGCCAAGATTAAACAAGGCCGGCAGCAGCAGCTGGTTAGACAGGTCGTCATTAGCCGACAGCAGCGGATCAAAAATCTGGCAGGCAGAGCCGGCCTGTTCTTGTAATGCAATAGTGCCTGCGGGCTGAATCAGTACACTTGCGCCGTTTTTAGACAGTGGGTCAGCATTAACTGCAGGAGCGCCACCTTCGGCGGGCTTAGCCGGTGTATAGGCTTGGTTGTCGTCTGCGTCGACATAAACGCGAATACACATTGTTCCTAAGCGCGCATCACCCTGGGTAACTAGCAGGCCGTTTGTTTCAGCACTAAATTCAGCTGGCTTACCGGCGTTGCCTAGATCAAGAGGCAGCTCGTCAAGTGGAAGAGCGGGTACGCCTGAGCCCAGTGCGTCACTGAGTGGAACCAATACGGGGTCTAGGGGCGTACCGGTGGGGATACTGCCCTCTGGCAATGCCAGTGACTCGGTAATGGGTGCAACTACGCAGGTTTTGTTGGCACTGTCATAGTAGCCAACATCAGCGGTGAAAATAACGGAGGGCAAATCCGTCACGTCTTTCAGAATGCTGAGGTCCGCGGGGTTGACGGTTTCAGGGTTTGCACCAGCATCCACGGCGCTTTTCAGCAGGGCGTGGGCTTTGAACTGGCGACTGCCGGGTACCATACTAAAGTCAAAACCGTTTTCTTGGCTTGCGCTAATGCTGTAGTTGCCGCTACCGAGGCAAGAGAACTGGTCGACAACCGCTGGCTGAGCAGGGTCGTCTTGTTGCTGTAGCAGGTACAGGGCAACCAGACTGTCATCAATGACTTTTACCGTGACTTGGTCAGATTTCAGCGTTGAGTTCTTATAGGTTGCGGTTAAGGTCGACTCGCCATTGACAATAGCGTTCGGCGTGGCCGGGCTCGCCTTGGTCATGACGTCTTGTACGGGGGCTACTTTTAGAATAGTCGGTGAGCCTACGGTCCATTTTATGGTGCTGTCGCCGCAGCGCGCTTCAGGGATCGCAGGGTCTGCGTATTTACAAAAGGCAACGAAGCTCTGATCCTTTTGAAGTAGGCTGTAATTGATTTGATATTTTTTATCGTCGCGGGCGGGGCCGACAGTACCGCTGTTATCTACCGGTCTAATGGTGATGGAATCCACTGTTGCATCGGTTAATTTTAGGCGTAGATTGCCGGTTATCGGATTGCTAGAACTGCTGTTTTTATAGCTGCCGGTCACCAAGCTATTGTTGTTGCTTGCGTCATTGCGCAGCTGGTTGTAATCGGTTTGTCCGATTAGCGTGGCTGTGCCAGCGGTAGTGCTGAAGCTGTTGTTGCTATAGATCGCGGTCGGATTTGCTGACCAGCTCAAAACGCCAGCGCCACTGCACTGGTAGCGACTAAAATTCGCGTTAACATCACTTGTTTGATACGTGAGCTTGGCAACCAATTGCAGCATTTCACCAGCCGGTACGGTTGCTTCAGTCGCAACGGTAGTGGCGCTATCTAGGCCATCGCAGCTGGTTGTCGGCACGATGGTTTGGTCTAGTTCACCACTGTTTTTGCAAGTGGCGGTGGGTGGGTTGGTGATTACGCACACATCAACGCTTTTAACTGTTGCGGGCACTATTTTTACGGTTTTAACTGCAAATATTGGGGCGTTATTGTCAGTGACGTCGTCGTAAAGTGTTTCGCATTCATCGTTAGGCGATATCGCGCTAATCGTAACCGTAATGGATTCTTGGCTATTGCTGCTATTAAAAGGGTTACTAATGGTCGCCAAAGCCGATGTTTGGCCCTCAGCGTAGTCTGCAAATGTAAAGAATGCGTTGTTTGCACAAAATTTCGCTTCGCCGGTGCGGTTTTCGGGCTTAGCGACATCTTTTAGTTTCTGGGAAAGCTCATAGCTTGCTTCTTCGGTTGCATTTGAGTCTTGTAATGGGTCAAAAGGAATGATCTCGGGGCCTTCTATAAACGGAGGGCCGACACGTGTCGGTGGCACCACGGTAAAATCGGCGAAGCGAGTATGAGTGACGCCTTTGTGGCGGTAAGTGCCTGTAATTCTAAGGGTTTTCTTGCCCGATGGCTCGGCAAGAAACGCGGTGCTGAGAATGTCTTTGACGTTGCCTAAGCCGTTGATATTGCGTACAGAGGCGGCTAAGCCTGCAATGGCAGGGTTGCCAATAGGGCCAGTAATTGTCCAGGTAGTGCCTTCGGTGACATTGAGCTCGGGGCCGAGATCAGTCTCTACACCGTCGGTTTGTAGGCCAACCATGCGGGCGGAAATACCGTCTGCCACTTTGTTTGTGCCTAAACCGGCTAATTCATCACCAAAGGGTAAATCGACACGCAGCGAGTCTGGATCAAGCGATGGGGCGGGACGATCCGGGCTGCGGGCGTCACCGCCACCACCACAGGCAACGAGCACGCTCGTTACAAGTGCTAACGATATGCTTAGTAGTTTCGTATTCATTTATTCCCCTCCGGGAGAACCCTGCTTAATACACGATTGCGAACGATCAAATTTTAGATCTACGTAGTTTCACGGATGTGATTGTTAAAAACAACACTATGCGCAGCTAGGTTTTGATGTTAGCGCGAAAAATGTGAAAATTTCTGTGAATCAGTCGTAAATCAAGTGATCCAGTGTGGTGCAGAGAGGGGTTTTAATGAAAAAGGCTGAAAAATCCCTCCCTTACGGGAGGGATTTGAAGCTAAAGATAGCTTTCAATTGGTGGGCAAGAACAGATTAAATTGCGATCACCGAACACATTGTCGATGCGGTTTACGGTCGGCCAGTACTTATTGTCGCGTAAGCTCGCGACGGGGAATCCAGCCTCTTCTCTTGAGTAAGGGCGATCCCAATCTGCGGAAATGATATCCGCTAAAGTATGAGGGGCATTGATCAGCGGATTGTTGTCGGCGGGGAGTTGCCCGCTTTCAATGCGGCCTACTTCCCGGCGAATATGAATCATGGCGTCGCAGAAGCGATCTAGCTCGCGCTTGGATTCGCTTTCGGTTGGCTCAATCATCAAGGTGCCCGGTACTGGGAAGGACATGGTCGGCGCATGGAAACCGTAGTCCATTAAACGCTTGGCGATGTCTTCTTCGCTAATGCCGGTGCTTTCCTTTAAGGGCCGCAGGTCAATAATACATTCGTGGGCGACGCGGCCATTGCGGCCGGTGTACAGCACAGGGTAGTGGTCATTGAGGCGAGTGGCCACGTAGTTGGCGCTCATTATTGCAACTTGGGTCGCTTTTTTCAGTCCCTCGGCACCCATTAGGGCAATATAGGTCCACGATATTGGCAGTATGCCCGCGCTGCCATAAGTGGCGGCCGAGACGGTGTCATTGGTGATTGCTAGGCCTTCTACCGGAAATACCGGGTGGCTTGGCAGGAACGGCGCCAGATGGGCTTTAACGCCAATCGGGCCCATGCCGGGGCCGCCGCCGCCGTGAGGAATGCAGAATGTTTTGTGCAGGTTTAAATGCGATACATCGGCGCCAAACTCGCCGGGCGCAGCCAAGCCGACTAAGGCGTTCATATTGGCGCCGTCGACATACACTTGGCCGCCGTGCTGGTGGGTGATGTCGCAAATTTCACGAATACCTTCTTCAAATACCCCGTGAGTTGAGGGGTAAGTCACCATCAGTGCTGACAGTTGTTCGCTGTGGCGTTCGGCTTTGGCGCGCAGATCCGCGATATCGACGTTGCCTAGGGCGTCGCAGCCAACAATCACCACGCGCATGCCCGCCATGGCGGCAGATGCGGGATTGGTGCCGTGGGCGGAGCTGGGAATTAAGCAGATGTCGCGATTAAAATCGCCGCGGCTCTCGTGGTAGCGCTTAATGGCGAGCAGGCCGGCGTATTCACCTTGGGAGCCAGCATTGGGCTGCATTGAGAATTTGTCGTAGCCGGTGCAGGCAATCAGCTGCTGCTCCAGTTCGTCGACCAATTGCAAATAACCGGCAACTTGGCTGCTGGGCGCAAAGGGGTGAATGCGGCCGAACTCTGGCCAGGTTATAGGCAGCATTTCGGTGGTGGCATTGAGCTTCATGGTGCACGAGCCCAGTGCAATCATGGAATGATTGAGGGCGATGTCTTTGCGCTCAAGGCGGTTCATATAGCGCAGCATTTCGGTTTCAGAGTGGAACTGATTAAACACCGGATGCGTTAAATAGCTGCTGTGGCGCTGGAGCTCGCTGGGGATGCCCGGTAAATCTTGGAGGCTCTCGTCGATTGCAGCTACCGAGGGCAGGGTTTTGTCGCCGGCGAAGACCGCCCACAGCTTTTCAATGTCGGCAGCGGTGGTGGTCTCGTCAAAGCTAATGCCGAGCTCGGTGACGCCGCGGCGCAAATTAAGCAGTGCGCTTTCAGCCTTGTTCGCTAACTCGCCAGCTTGGTCACCGCACTGCACGGTGAGGGTGTCGAAGAAGTTGGTATTGCTGGCAAAGCCTAATTGCTTGAGGCCCTCGGCAAAAATGCCGGTCATGCGGTTGATGCGCAGCGCGATGGTTTTAAGGCCGTCGGGGCCGTGATAAATAGCGTAGAACACCGCCATGATCGCGAGCAGGGCTTGAGATGTACAAATATTGGATGTCGCTTTTTCACGGCGAATATGTTGTTCCCGGGTTTGCATAGCCATGCGCAGGGCTTGATTGCCACGGCTGTCTACCGAAACGCCAATAATACGGCCGGGAATAGAACGCTTATAGCTGTCGCTGGTGGCAAAGAAGGCCGCGTGGGGGCCGCCAAAGCCCATGGGCACACCAAAGCGCTGGGTGTTACCGACGACAATATCGGCGCCTTGCTCGCCGGGTGGCGTCACCAGTAGCAGGCTCATAATGTCGGTGGCGACTACCGTTAATGCATCTTGGGCTTTGGCCGCAGCGGTAATGGGGCGTAAGTCGCGGATCTCGCCATTGCTGGCGGGGTTTTGAATTAACACGCCAAAGCAGGGGGTGCTGGCTAGCTCGCTTTCAGCATCGCCAATATGTATTTCTAAACCCAGTGGCAGAGCGCGGGTTTGCAGTACAGCGAGGGTTTGAGGATGGCAGCTGCGATCCACAAAAAACACATTGCTCTTGTTCTTGCGCACGGCGCGTTTGCTCATTGCCATGGCTTCTGCGGCAGCGGTGGCTTCGTCCAATAGCGAGGCATTAGCCAATTCGAGGCCGGTGAGGTCGATAATCATTTGCTGGAAATTCAGTAATGCTTCAAGCCGACCTTGTGCAATCTCGGGCTGGTAGGGCGTGTACGCGGTATACCAGCCAGGATTTTCTAAGACATTGCGCAGAATAACCGGCGGGGTGATGGTGTCGTAATAACCCATGCCAATAAAAGATCGGGCAATTTGGTTTTTGCTGGCGATCTCGCGCAGGCGATTTAGCGTTGCGGTTTCACTTTGTGGCGCAGGTAGCGGCATGTCGCCGCGCAGGATGGCAGCGGGAACGGTTTGTTGAATTAGCTCATCGAGTGAGCTCACGCCAAGGGCGCTTAGCATGGCGTTGGTTTGCTCGTCGTCTGGACCAATATGACGTCTCAGGAAGTCATTGCTTTGGGAGAGGGCGGTAAGATTGTGGGTCATGCGAAGGGCTGCCTGCGTCGTCTAATTTGCGGCGGCCATTAAACCATAAAGGGGCGTCGGTTTCCTTGGCAATTTTCCCTGTTCGGCAGGCTTTATGCACGAGGAATGTCGCTTATTCATTGCGCTAATTACGGCATTTTTCCAGGGAATCGACTGTTTGGTTTTTATCCATTGGCGAGATGCAAATTAAGTGTGTCCGCAATTTTAGTTACATCATCTGGCAGGGGTGTGTCGCAGGCGCTTTAATTGGCGCAATTTACCCTGTTTTGGCATGGTGATAGTGTCGAATCCCTGAGTGCAGGCGTTATAAGATGGTTGCTTATTAATGTTTGGTGCGAGGGCGGTACAGTGGTAGTGGGCGTTGAAGGAAAGCGTGGCTTGAAGACAAGGCTCAGCGTATTGGGAGTGACAATGCTGCTCAGTGCCTGCATGCCGGTAGCGGTCCCTATGGGTGGCCAAGTGCCGCCAGAATACAGCCCCGAAGAAGGCCGGATTTCCTCGCTAGAGTCAGCGCTAGCGGACGCAATGATCGAAATTGAAAAAATGAAGGCTCGTACCGTGAGTAGTGGCGATGAGTTACCCGCCATTCCACCAAATGCGGAAACGGGGCGCTGCTATGCTCGTATGCTGTTGCCACCTGCTTATGTGAGTCGCGTTGAGCAGCGGGTAGTGAAGGAGGCCAGTGAACGCCTTGAGACCGTGCCGGCGACGTATGCCATGTTTAATGAGCAGGTCTTAGTCAGCGAAGAGCATGTGCGTTTAACCGTAGTGCCAGCAACGTACAAATGGCTAGAAGAACACACTGAGGTGTTGCCGGCGCGGAGTGAGCAAGTGCTGGTTAAGGCGGCGGAATACAAAACCGTAATGGAAGATGTGATCGTCTCTCCAGAGGAGTTGGTTTGGCAGCAAGGCCGAGGAGAGCTTGAAAAAATTGATGAAGAGACAGGTGAAATAGTTCACCAGCGGCGAATTCCGGCAACATACAAAAAAATAAGTAAGCAGGTTTTAGTCGCGCCAGCCCAGTATCGCAAGGAAGTAACACCCCCGGTGTATGAGACCTTACGCAAGCGCGTGGTTGATGTTCCCGAGCACACTATTGAAGAAGTGGTGCCTGCCAAGTACAAGACGGTTGCCGTGCAGCGTGAAATAGCGCCAGAAAAAGTGGTTCGCCACCCCATTGCGCCAATCTATAAAAGCTTTAGTTATCGCGAGAAAGTCGCTGATGCGCGCTTGGATTGGCGGATGATTCCCTGTGAACGAGAGGTGAGCAAAGATTTGGTCTATAGCCTTCAGCGTGCGCTGCGCGCCAAGGGTTACGACACGGGTGGGCTAGACGGGGTGTTGGGTAAATACACCTTGGCGGCGATTCACGATTACCAAAAATCTCAGGGATTAGCGACCGGTCGCTTATCGGTAGAAGTGATCGATGCCCTAGGAATATCATTGTTGGCGGCCCAGTAGGGCATCATTAAAATGCGCCGCCTAATAAAATTAACTGGTGATACTTGCCCAGTTGATTTTATGCGGCGCACAATGGGGTATGGAACCTCTATGTGATTTGCTCACCGATATTTGCGCATGTACGGCCTGCGCTGAGTATTTGCCACTCGGTCCGCGGCCCGTGGTTGTAGCCGATACCGCCGCAAAAATTCTGATTATTGGCCAAGCACCTGGCACTCGGGTGCATAAAACTGGCATTCCTTGGAATGACCCCTCTGGCGACCGTCTGCGGCAATGGCTGGGCATGGATCGCGAGCAATTTTATGCCGATCCGCGTCTTGCCATTATGCCCATGGGGTTTTGTTATCCCGGCAAAGCTAAGTCGGGTGATTTAGCACCGCGCAAAGAGTGCGCGCCACTATGGCATGAGCGTCTATTGGCCCATATGCCAAAGGTGGAGCTGGTGCTGCTTATTGGCCAATATGCTCAAGCCTATTATTTGCGTGATAACTTCTCTACATTGACTGAGCGGGTCGCTCAACATCCGCCAATCCATCGCTTTTTCCCCTTGCCCCACCCCTCGCCGCGCAATCAGCTGTGGTTAAAGCGCAATCCATGGTTTGATAGCGACGTTGTGCCGCGATTGCGGGCGCGAGTACACCGTATTTTGGAGAAAAAATGAGTAAAGTCTTGGGGCCTTGGCAGCAGCTTAGTTGTCAGCAAGTGTATGAGAACCCCTGGTTGCGGCTCGAACATCATGAGGTGAAAACACCGGCCAATACAGATGGGATTTACGGCAAGATTTGTTTTAAAAATATTGCCGTTGGCATTGTGGCTATTGATGACGAGGGCTATACCTATTTAGTGAAACAATACCGCTACCCGCTAGCCCAAGACAGTTGGGAAATTCCTGAGGGCGGTTGCCCATTGGTCAGTAACCCCCTTGACGCGGCGCGTCGCGAACTGTTGGAAGAAACCGGTCTGTCGGCGGGGCAGTGGTTTGCGCTGCAAAAGTTGCACACCTCAAACTCGGTTACTGACGAATGCGCTGAAGTTTTTATTGCGACGGGCTTGAGCCAGGGTGAGCAATACCTAGAGGAGACAGAAGATATTCAAGTGGCGCGGCTACCGCTAACTGAGGCTGTTGCAATGGCCTTAGATGGGCGTATAACAGATGCTATTAGTGTTGCTGCACTGCTAAAAACACATATATTACTCAGTCAATTTAACGGTGTTACCAAGGATCTTTTTGCGTCGATGCCAGCTGTCTCCTAGTTCCCAGCCGTGAACGCGTTGGCAGGTGAATCGACAAACCGGGAATGTTAAACAAGGGAGTTTGCAATGAAGAGTAATCATTTATTGAGTAGTGCCTACCGGTTCTTTTTTAGCGCTGGTCTCGCACTAGTGCTTGGCGCGCCCGCTGCATTAGCTGCATCTACGGATACCAATACGAGTGCGAGTGCGGGTTTCACTAAGGAGCAGGTTTTGGCCAAGGCCGATGGCTTTTTTGGCGAAACCACGGCGGGCTTGGCCAAAGCCATAGAAAAGCTGTTTGCCGAACAGGGTAGCCCCAATGCGGTTATTTATGGCGAAGAAGTGTCGGCGGCCATCGGTATTGGTGTTCGCTATGGTCAGGGGGAGGTTGAATTGGCTGGCAGTGCGCCGGAACCAATTTTTTGGCAGGGGCCATCGCTGGGCTTTGATATGGGGGCTAATGCGGCCAAGGTCTTTACCCTTGTTTATCATTTAAAATCGACAGAGGATCTTATGCAGCGCTTCCCCGGTGTGGACGGCAGCTTTTATGTGGTAGCGGGGGTGGGCGTCAACTACCAGCAGAGTGGCGAGATGATTTTGGCGCCGATCAGGACCGGCGTTGGCTTGCGTGCCGGTGCCAGTGTGGGCTATGTGCATTACACCCGTAAAAAGTCGTGGTTGCCGTTTTAAGGCGGTGAACCGAAGGCACTGAGAATTTAGGCGCCTTCGGTTTTAATCTACGACAGGGTTTTTAGGTCTGGGCTTCTACGTCTGTGTTGCGTTCAGTGGCGTCATCAATTATGGCTGTATCAACGTCAGTGACATCCGCAGTTGCCTGCACTGATAACGCCTGCAGATGGCGGCGATAAAGCTCGTCTAAATACACGCACAATTGATTAACAACAATTTGCGTGCGCAGCGAAATACCAATTTCAAAGGCGTGCTGGGCGTCGGGTAATTCTGCATAGGCAACAGGCTGCTCCGAGACCGCCTGCAAGGCTTTATAGAGTTCTTGAGATTCCGCGACCGGTACGAGCGTGTCGGCCTCGCCATGAATGATTAAAAAGGGCGGCGCGTCTTTGTGTACCCAATATAACGGGGAAGCCTGACGCCAGAGTTCCGGTTTTTCCGCGCGAGTTTGTTTTAACACTTTGGCTGAAATCCATTGGCTTAAGGATTCACCGGCACTGCGCTGGTTTTGGCTATTTAAAAAGTCGTATACACCATAGAAGGGTACGCAGCCTTGTACCTCGGTATTGGCGTCTTCAAAACCGGGCTGAAACTCAGGGGCATTGGCGCTGAGTGCGAGCAAGGTAGACAGGTGGCCGCCAGCAGAGCCGCCAGTGGCAATGACGAAATCTGGGTTGCCGCCGTAGTCGGCAATATGATCTTTTACCCAGCTAAGTCCGCGCTTGCAGTCAATAATATGTTCTGGAAACGTTGATCCAGGACTGAGGCGGTATTCAATTGCAACGCATACCCAGCCATTGGCGGCCAATTGGTTCATTAGGGGCAGGGCCTGCTCATTTTTGCTGCCGCAGTTTTCTAACCAAGCGCCACCATGCATTTGGTAGAGCACGGGGGCATTCTCTGGTAGGTCGTCGCGATGGTAAATGTCGAGTTTTAGCGAGCGACCATTTACCGTGCAGTATTCAATGTTTTTGTGTCGCGTTACGCCGGGTAAGCGGTAGGCGAAAGGCTTGAGTAAGCGCTTGAGGTCGGGGCTGATTTGCAGTGAATCTGAGGTGTTCAGCGGCTGGTCAGGGTTTAGGCCAAGGGCATCTCGCACGGCTTGCGCCATGATGGGTTCGGCGCGCTGGGCACGGAAATAGAATACGCCAATCGCCAGCCAGCTGCCGAGTGCAATGATTAGTCCGACGGCATCACCGAGGCCGCTGAGTTCACCAAATAATATAATAAGCACGGTTAATGCGACTTCTACGGCAATGACGTGAAGGCCGAACTCGCCAACGATAACACCAAAAATAAAGCTGATTACGCCCAATAGCTCAGGGCTGCGTCGGTAGGGGCGGTAGATATTCCATGCCGTCCAAGCCCATATTAAGGATAGTAAAAACATGATTAACGGTCTCCGTGAAAGTCGTCGCCATCATAGGCTATGCGTATGATGATCTCTAGCGCGAGGCAAAATAAGCCCGCTTAAGCACGGCTAATTTGATAGCGAATGGCGATGATGTAGTACAGGGTTTCGCCTTTTGGTGTGACTACTTTTACTTCGTCGTCCCGGGATTTTCCTAGCATGGCTTTGGCGAGGGGCGAATCCATAGATAAGGTGTTTTGGCTTAGGTCAAATTCATCGGGGCCAACAATGCGGTATTCAAATTCCTTGCCGTCCTCGTCCTCTAGGCTTACCCAAGCGCCAAAATACACTTTATCTTGATTGCTGGGTATTTCAGCGACGACGGTTAGCTCTTCTAGGCGCTTGCTTAAAAAGCGGACTCGGCTATCAATCTCCCGCAGGCGTCGTTTGCCGTAAATATAGTCGCCGTTCTCGGAGCGGTCACCGTTTTTGGCAGCCTCATGGACGCTGGCAGTAACTTGGGGGCGTTCAACTTTCCACAATTGACGGACTTCTTCGCGCAGGCGGCGCTCTCCTTCTGGGGTGATGTAGCACGAGCCTTTGGCGCGAGGAGGGCGGTAACGTGACATATGGGGTGCTTGCCTGCTGTTTTAGCGAATAATAACGCGCTATGGTAGCGCAGCGAACACTGACAGAGGATAGCGAGTAATGAATAAATGTGTGGCGGTGGTGCAATTTGCCCTAGCGATGATGGGGGCGATAAGTCTCAGTAGCCAAGCAGATGTGGCGCTGCATGGCCAATTAAGCCAGGGCGGCTTGGTGTGGGGCGAGTTGCCAGAGGGCAGTTCAGTAAAGCTCGACGGTAAATCCTTGAAAATTGCAGACAACGGTATTTTTGTCTTTGGTTTTGATCGCGACGCTAAGCCAGTGTCTCATTTGGAGGTTTGCCGTGCTGAGGCCGTGTGCGAAAAGCAGGCCTTGAATATTGCTCAGCGCCAATACGATATCCAGCGTATAACGGGGGTGCCTCAAGAAACGGTCACGCCGCCAGCATCCGTGCTTGAACGTATTCGTAAAGAAACCGCTTTGGTTGTTAGGGCTAGGCAGCAGGATTTTGCCCGCCAAGATTTCACTCAAACCTTTAAATGGCCAGTGCTTGGCCCCATCACGGGTGTATTCGGCTCCCAGCGTGTCTATAATGGCAGCCCCGGTCGCCCGCACTATGGCTTGGACATTGCCGCGCCCACGGGTAGCACGGTCTCTGCGCCTATTGATGGCGTGGTCACCTTGGCTCATCCCGATATGTTTTATTCGGGCGGCACCTTGATTATCGATCATGGTATGGGGGTTTCATCGACCTTTATCCACTTAAGCAAGGTGTTGGTTGAGGTCGGGCAGCACGTGAAGCAGGGCGATGCTATTGCCGAAGTTGGTGCCACCGGTCGAGCCACTGGCCCCCATCTCGATTGGCGAATGAACTGGGCTGGGCAGCGCTTAGACCCTGCGCTGCTTATGGGGCCGATGCCCGCAGCTAAATAGCAAACAGCGCCAGTAGTGGGCAAACAAAAGACAGACATACATTGAGAGCGGTAGAAGATGATTGATAAGAAATTGCTAGAAATATTGGTGTGCCCAGTCAGTAAGGCGCCGCTGGAGTATGATCAGAAGCGCAATGAGCTAGTCTGCAAAGCCAGTGGTTTAGCCTACCCCATTCGCGATGGCATTCCGGTGATGCTGGAATCAGAAGCCCGGGTTTTGACTACCGACGAGAAACTAGGCTAAACAAGTCTGTAGGTTAAAATGCGGTGTCATTTTCGGACTTGTAAGCCTGAATACACACCCTACTAATTTCGTTATACTTGCCGTTTTTTTACCGCCGTTTACGCCATGCTTACCTAAGCAGTGGACGTGGCGGTAAAAGCCGTTGTTGCCCACGGAGTGAGAGAGTTCCCATGAAAAGCGCCGCCATTCGCGAAGCCTTTATTCGTTATTTTGAAAACAAGGCTCACACCCACGTGGCCAGCAGCTCGCTGGTGCCGGGTAATGATCCAACCTTGTTATTTACCAATGCCGGTATGGTGCAGTTTAAAGACGCCTTTCTGGGCAGAGAAAAGCGGGGCTATGTTCGCGCGGTGAGTTCGCAGCGCTGTGTGCGCGCTGGCGGCAAGCACAATGACCTAGAAAACGTGGGTTACACCGCTCGCCACCACACCTTTTTTGAGATGCTGGGCAACTTCAGTTTTGGCGATTACTTTAAACACGACGCCATTAAATTTGCTTGGGAATTTTTAACCTCACCCGAGTGGATGGGCATTCCCACCGAAAAGCTCTGGGTAACGGTTTATGCCGACGACGACGAAGCCTACCAAATCTGGAATGAGCAGATGGGTGTGCCCGCCGAGCGTATGGTGCGCATCGGTGACAATAAAGGCGGCAAATACGCCTCTGACAACTTCTGGTCGATGGGCGACACCGGCCCTTGCGGCCCCTGCACCGAGATTTTTTACGACCACGGCGCCGACGTAGCGGGTGGCCCGCCGGGCAGCCCCGACGAAGACGGCGACCGCTATATCGAAATTTGGAACAACGTGTTCATGCAGTTTAACCGCGACGCTGATGGCACGATGACGCCATTGCCTGCGCCTTCGGTGGATACCGGTATGGGCCTAGAGCGTATTTCAGCGGTGATGCAGGGCGTGCACAGCAATTACGAAATTGATTTATTCCAAAACCTCATTAAAGCCACCGCCGCAGTGCTTAATGTGAGTGATATCGAACACACTTCGCTGCGCGTGATTGCCGACCATATTCGCTCCTGTGCCTTCCTTGTGTCGGACGGTGTTATCCCGTCTAACGAGGGGCGTGGCTATGTATTGCGGCGGATTATTCGCCGCGCTGCCCGCCATGGTAATAAATTGGGCGCCGAGAAAGCCTTCTTCCACAAGTTGGTAGCACCCTTGGCGCTGGAAATGGGCGAAGCCTATCCAGAGCTAGTGACTCGTCAGGCGCAAATTGAAAAAGTATTGCTGCAGGAAGAAGAGCAGTTTGCCAAAACCCTCGATCAGGGTATGAAGATTCTTGAGCAGGATTTACAAGGTTTAAGCGGCAAGCAGATTCCTGGCGACACCGTATTCCGGCTCTACGACACCTATGGCTTCCCCGTTGACCTCACGGCCGACATTGCTCGCGAGCAGGGTTTGATCCTGGATATGGACGGTTTCGAGCAAGCGATGAATGCCCAGCGCGAGCGCGCGCGTTCAGCCTCTAATTTTAAAGTCGACTTGAGTTCAGAGCTTAATATTGACGGTGAAACGGCATTTTGTGGCTATCAGAGCTTGGTTGACGAGGGCGCAGTTGTTGCCTTACTGCAAGATGGTCAGCGGGTAGCGTCCTTAAAAGAGGGTGACGCTGGTGTCATCATTCTGGATCAAACCCCATTTTACGGGGAATCTGGCGGGCAGGCTGGCGATGCCGGTGTGCTTAGCGCCGATGGCGTGCGCTTTGAAGTGCGTGACACCCATAAATCTGCTGGTCATCACTTACATCACGGTGTGGTTGTTAGCGGCGCAATTAACGAAGGCGACCGCCTGCAAGCCGAAGTCGACAATAGTATTCGCCAGGCAACAGCGCTGAATCACTCAGCAACCCATTTGCTGCACGCGGCATTGCGTCAGGTGTTGGGTGAGCACGTTGGTCAGAAGGGCTCATTGGTCGATGCCCAGCGTCTGCGTTTTGACTTCTCGCACTTTGAAGGCGTGAGTAAAGAACAGCTCGCCGAAATAGAAACATTGGTTAATCAGCAAATTCGTCAGAACAGTGCTGTGCAGACCGAAATTATGGATATGGATGGCGCGGCCAAGCGTGGCGCCATGATGCTGTTTGGCGAGAAATATGGCGACGAAGTTCGGGTGCTCAGCATGGGTGGCGACTTCTCTGTCGAACTTTGTGGCGGCACCCATGTGCAGCGCACCGGCGATATTGGCCTGATGCGTATTGTTGCCGAGTCGGGTATCGCGGCTGGTGTGCGCCGTATAGAAGCGGTGACAGGCGCCACGGCGCTGGCTGCCTTCGAACAAGCTGAAAGTGAATTGGGCCAATTGGCAAGCTTGCTTAAGACCGGCCGTGACAAGCTCGGTGACAAGATTCAACAGCTATTGGCGCAGCAAAAGCAGCTAGAAAAAGAAGTCTCGGCACTAAAAGGCAAATTGGCGAGTTCGACGGGTGACGACTTGCTTAATCAGCTAGAAGATATTGCAGGCGTGAAGGTGTTGGCGACCACGTTAGACGGCGCTGACGCAAAAACCTTAAGAGACACCCTCGATCAGCTTAAAAACAAGCTAGGCTCTGGTGTGATACTGCTCGCGGCGGACGATGGCGGCAAAGTGGCATTGGCGGCGGGTGTGACCAAAGACCTAACGAGTCGCTTTAAAGCCGGTGAAATTATGAAGCTGGCGGCAGAGGCAGTTGGCGGTAAAGGCGGTGGCCGGCCCGATATGGCTCAGGGTGGTGGTGTCGATGTCGCCGCCATTCCCGCTGCACTGCAAGCGGTGCGGGACTACTGCGCGGCAAAATAGACCCTCGGCTGACTCCACTGGGCGCAAAAACTACGTAAATCACGTATAGCGGCCAGTGGGTCATTTCCTTTAAATTTGATCTGGTGTTTAATGAGCGCCCTTTGGTATGGGCGTTTATTAGCAGAAGCGAATCATGAGTCTAATAGTTCAAAAATTTGGTGGTACTTCGGTAGGCACTGTTGAGCGGATTAAAGCGGTAGCCCAAAAGGTTGCTGGTTTTCGTGAGCGGGGCCACGACATTATCGTTGTTGTGTCGGCGATGAGTGGTGAAACTAACCGCTTAATCGAGTTGGCAAAAGCGATGCAAGCGGAACCCACGCCGCGTGAGCTAGATGTATTAGTGTCCACCGGCGAGCAGGTGACTATCTCGCTATTGTGCATGGCGCTGCATGAGCTGGGGCAGGGTGCGAAATCCTATACGGGTACCCAGGTGCGGATATTAACGGATGAAGCGCACACCAAGGCGCGCATTCGCGACATCGATGATGCTAAGATCCGCGCGGATCTTGCTGAGGGCAATGTGGTTGTTGTCGCTGGTTTTCAGGGCGTTGATGAAAACGGCAATATAACCACCCTAGGCCGCGGTGGTTCAGATACCACGGGGGTAGCCCTAGCTGCGGCGCTAAAAGCCGATGAATGCCAAATTTATACTGATGTGGACGGGGTCTATACTACGGACCCGAGGGTGGTGAGTAATGCCCGCCGCTTGAATCGTATTACTTTTGAAGAAATGCTGGAAATGGCCAGCTTGGGTTCTAAAGTATTACAGATACGCTCAGTTGAATTTGCTGGTAAGTACAATGTGCCTTTACGGGTGTTGCATGCTTTCCAGGATGGGCCAGGGACATTGATTAGCTTAGAGGAAGACTCGGATATGGAAAACCCGGCAATTTCGGGCATTGCGTTCACCCGTGATGAAGCAAAGATTACTGTATTAGGCGTACCGGATACCCCAGGTTTGGCCTACCAAATCTTGGGCCCGGTAAGTGATGCAAATATCGAAGTCGACGTGATTGTTCAAAACGTTGCCGAAGATAATACGACTGACCTCACTTTTACAGTCAGTCGTGGAGATATGGCAAGGACTGAAGCCATTGTGCGCAAACTGGTGAAACAAACAGGTGCGCGAGAGGTCAAAACGGATGACAAAATTGCCAAAGTGTCGCTGGTTGGTGTGGGAATGCGTTCTCACGCCGGTATTGCGAGTAAGATGTTCAAAACTTTGGCAGAGGAGTCAATTAATATTCAGCTTATCACAACCTCGGAAATAAAAATTTCAGTGGTCATTGATGAGAAATATTTGGAGCTAGCCGTTCGCTCGCTGCATGCAGCTTTCGAACTGGATACGGAGCCCAGTATTTAATTTATTTACGCTATTTTCGCTGTGTTGCACAAGGATTCGCACCAGGGTTTTGCGTTGGGCTCTTACAAGGAGATGCCATAATGTTAATTTTAACTCGTCGTATTGGTGAGACCTTGATGGTTGGTGATGAAGTCACGGTGACTGTTTTAGGTGTAAAGGGAAATCAAGTTCGTTTAGGTGTTAACGCGCCTAAAGATATTGCGGTACACCGTGAAGAAATTTACGACCGTATCCAAAATGAGAGCAATGGAAACAAGGAATAAAGCGAAAAAAGCCGTTTAGGCCTTTGCTTATTTCCTGAGTGTGGTATTATGCCGCCCGATTCGTTGAACAGCGCTATGTGCTGATTAACGCTCTACTTTTTCAAGCCTAGCTTGTTTAAGTGGGAAATTTCCGGAGAGGTGGCCGAGTGGCTGAAGGCGCTCCCCTGCTAAGGGAGTATGGGGTTTATAGCCTCATCGAGGGTTCGAACCCCTCCCTCTCCGCCATTATTAAAAAAACCTGCTGATTCAGCAGGTTTTTTTTCGTCTGAATGTTTTGGTGTGCCGTTCTGTATACCGAAAAAATTGTCTCCGTCGCTGAGCAATTTCATGCTCAATCTTGGTATTGCGCTCAAAACTAGGTTTACGGTGGTAAGTTACTGAGTTGTAACGATTACGCTCGTGTAATATTGCACTTCGGAACTCGACCTTTATGACAGACAGTGCTACTTTTTCGCCTTTGCTTTCATGCCCTTGCTTTGCGTATGGAAGTGTCGAATTTTGGTCGAACGCAACTGTTGAACCTATTAGGGAAGTAATATGACTAGACGGATGATAATCATGCTCGTACTGAGTGCGCTGGTCTTTGGCGGCGTGTTTGGCATGAAGTGGTTCGGCAATAAAGCAATGAATGATTATTTGAATTCGATGCCGCCGCCAGCAGTGACGGTGGCAAGTGCCAAAGCCGAAAAAATGCAGTGGCCAAACCGGCTCAAGGCGGTCGGTAGTTTGGTGGCGGTCAACGGCGCTGATCTTACTGCGGAAGTCGATGGGGTGGTGACGGCAATTCATTTTGAATCTGGCGATACCGTTAAGCGTGGCGATCTGCTACTAACGCTGTCTGCAGCAAGTGAAGAAGGTGAGTTAAAGCGTTTGGAGGCGCAGGCGGCGCTGAGTGAATTGAATCGAACGCGTAAAGAGCAGCTCTACAAAGGCAAATCGATATCTAAGGCTGAGTTGGATACCGCCGAGGCGGAAACAAATGTTGCTCTCGCGGCGATACAAGCACAGAAAGGCCGCTTGGCGCAGAAAGTAGTAAAGGCACCTTTTGACGGTAAGCTTGGTATTAAACGAGTGAATGTCGGCCAGTATCTGGGCGTGGGCGCTCCTATCGTGACGTTGCAAAAGCTAGATCCTATTAATGTCGATTTCTCGCTGCCAGAACATTATTTGTCATTGCTGGAGCCCGGCCTTGGCGTTTCGGTTATGGTTGATGCTTTTCCAGGCCAAGCTTTTCAGGGCGAAATTCTTGCGATAGAACCACGCGTGAATCCACAAACCCGGAATTTTGACTTGCGCGCACGTTTAGCTAATCCAACTCAAAAGCTAAAACCTGGTCTATTCGCTAGCGTTGAGATCACCTTGCCAGGTGATAATGATGTTGTCGTGATCCCTCGCTCAGCGGTGAATTACACCTCTTATGGCGATTCCGTATTTGTTGTCCAACAAAAAATGGAAACTAAGCAGGTTGACGGCGAGCCCGAAATGGACTCGACGGCCAAAGACTCACCCGATTTAGAGGTAATTCAACGCTTTGTTCGTTTAGGTGAGGCGAGAGGTGATTTTATTTCTGTTATTTCTGGCTTAAAGCCGGGCACCGAAGTGGCAAGCACGGGGTTGCTGAAACTACGGAATAAACAGCCTGTCGTTATTGATAATAGCAACGCACCACAGCCGGAGTTGGAGCCTCAGCCCGGAGCGGGCTGAAGACCTCGTTTGCCTGAAGATAAGGTCGCCAGCCCTGCTGGTGTAATGGATTGCTGGCGATAAGCTGAGAGAAATAATGAATTTCACTGATATCTTTATAAAGCGCCCGGTGTTGGCGATCGTGGTTAGTTTAGTAATTTTATTATTAGGCTTACGTGCTGGCCAAGATCTGACCGTGCGTGAATACCCTGAACTTCAGAACGCGCAGGTCTCGGTAATTGTGGCTTACCCAGGCGCAGAGCCAGCCTTGGTAGAGGGCTTTGTGACGACGCCGCTGGAGCGGGAAATCGCCTCTGCTGACGGCATAGACTTTTTGACTTCAAAGTCGGTGCAGGGTAGCGCGACGATCACCGCAAACTTGCGACTAGATAAAGACCCTAATGAGGCGCTGACGGAAATATCGGCTAAGGTGTCAAAACTTCGTAACCAGTTGCCCGAAGGGTCCGAAGACCCTGTTATCCAATTGGCGGACAGCAATAGTACCGCTGCCATGTACATCTCTTTTTATTCTGACGCGCTTAACGATAGCCAAATTACTGACTATATCGTGCGGGTGGTTGAGCCAGAGCTATCGGCTATTAGCGGCATAGAAAAAGTTAACGTAATGGGGGCCAAAAACTATGCTATGAGAGTTTGGTTAAATCCCGAAAAACTAGTAGCTTATGATTTTACTGCTAGTGAGGTAGTGGCAGAAATTCGTAAGCAAAACGTGCTATCGGCGGTCGGCCAAACAAATGGCAATTACGTTAAAGTTGGGTTGTCGGCCGGAACTGATTTACATCAAGTCGATGAATTTCGAGAAATGGTCTTGCGATCTGACGGCAATACTCTGGTGAAGCTGGGGGATGTCGCCACTGTAACTTTAGGGGCTGATAGCTACGATTACAGCGCATACTGGGATACTAAGCCTAGTATTTTTGTTGCTTTGACAGTCCGCTCGAATGCCAATTTACTTGATGTAATGGCTGAGGTCCGCGAGCATTTGCCGGCTATTTTTGAGGCGTTGCCAGAGGGGCTTAGCGGTGAATTGAGTTATGACGCTACAGCCTACGTTCGCAGCGCCATCGATGATGTGCAAACGACTTTGATTGAAGCCGTCATTATCGTCGTTGTGGTTATTTTCTTGTTTCTAGGTTCAATGCGCAGCTCTTTGATACCTGCGGTGACCGTACCTTTGTCGCTCGTTGGCGCCTTGTTTTTGATGTTTTTAATGGGCTTCTCTATTAATTTGCTCACGTTATTGGCGATGGTTTTAGCGATCGGTATGGTGGTTGATGACGCGATAATTGTTTTGGAAAATATTCATCGCCATATAGAGGAAGGTATTGAGCCTAATAAAGCGGCTATTATTGGTGCGAGAGAATTAGTCGGTCCCGTGGTTTCAATGACGATAACCCTTGTGGCTGTTTATGCTCCGATTGGATTTTTAACGGGAATTACCGGTAAATTATTTACGGAGTTCGCCTTTACTTTGGCGGGAGCTGTATTGATTTCTGGTGTGATCGCGCTGACGTTAACACCGATGATGTGCGCTAAAATTTTAAAGCGATCCCATAATGGAAGTGAAAAGGGAAATCGTCTCGCGAATTTCTTAGATGAAAAATTTGATCTATGGCGGGACGGTTATCGAGCTCGATTGCATGGCGCGTTAGATCAGCGTCACGTTATCGGTGTTTTCGGATTAATTGTTCTTGTGTCATGTTATTTTTTGTTCGCCTCTAGCCCCTCTGAGCTCGCTCCAGCAGAGGATTTTGGCTTTGCTGGCGCACTCAATGAGGCAGATGGTTACGCGTCTAAGGAATATCTGGGCCGATATTTTATGGCTAACCAAAAGCTCGCCTTGGCGGAGGAAGATGTCGGGCATTTATTTGCCTTTAGCACCAATGAGGGTGGGGGCACTAATAGCGCATTTTTTGGCATGATTGCTAAGCCTTGGGCTGAGCGTGATAAAACAATGACTCAGATTGCCAATGATGTGAATGCCAAGGTCAGTCAGTCTGCGGGTGTGCGTACAGCAATATTTCAGCCGCCCGCCTTGCCAACGCCCGGACAAGGCTACCCTGTTGAGTTTGTACTTAAATCAATTTCAGACCCACAAACGATGGCTGACGTTGGCAATGCCGTGGTCGAACGTGCGATGAAGAGCAATCGCTTCTTTTTTGTCGCACCGGATTTGAATATCGACAGACCAGAAACCGTACTGGATATTAATCGCGAGAAAGCGGCGTTATTGGGTATTGATATGAACGCCTTGAGCGCCGACTTGGCGGCGATGATGGCGGGCGGAGAGGTCAATAAATTTGCTTTTCAAGGTCGGGCTTATAAGGTTATTGCTCAGGTAGAGCGAGAGTCCCGATTAAACCCAGATCAACTTGCTGGCTTCTATACCCGAACTGGTAGTGGTGAGTTAATTCCGCTCTCAACCGTTGTGACGATGCGAGAGCGGGTGGTTCCGCGTTTTATTCCCCACGCACAGCAATTAATGTCGAATACCATAGCGGCCGTACCTCGACCGGATATTTCTCAGGGCGAAGCCTTAGCATTGCTTGAAAATATCGCCAGAGAAGAAATGCCTGCGGGTTTTCAAATTGACTATGCGGGATCTTCGCGCCAGTTTAAGCAAGAGGGTTCGGCACTGGTGGCGACTTTCGGCTTTGCGCTCGTCATTATTTACTTAGTGCTGGCGGCGCAGTTTGAGTCATTTCGCGATCCTTTAATTATTTTGGTCACGGTGCCAATGTCGATTTGTGGTGCATTGCTGACCTTGAATATTTTTGCCATGACCAATGGCATGCAGTTAACGAATTTTTCTGGGATGAGTTTGAATATATACACCCAGGTAGGCTTGGTGACTTTGATTGGCGTCATTTCAAAGCACGGAATTTTGATTGTGGATTTTGCTAATCGTATGCAAGAAGAGGGCATGTCTAAGCGTGAAGCGATTGAAGAGGCCAGCTCTATTCGTCTGCGGCCAATTTTAATGACAACGGCGGCATTGGTTGTGGCCATGGTGCCTTTGTTATTGGCAACTGGCCCCGGTGCTGCGTCCCGCTTCTCACTCGGCATGGTGATTAGCTCTGGTATGACCATTGGTACCCTGTTCACCTTATTTGTGGTGCCGGCAATGTATATGTACATAGGCCGAGATCATCAGGCGCTTGGGCAGTCTAAGCGGATGGTCGGCGATGAGCTTCACGCTGGCGTATGAGGGATTAGCCGCGTATGATTGCGCGGTTTTTTACGCATCTGGGGATCACCATGATTAAGCACAATAGCTATTTCGACAATAATGTTCAGTCGCTGGGCTTCGCGACGGCAGACAAGCCTGCTTCAGTGGGTGTTATGGCGCCCGGCGAATACCGTTTTGGTACCGAAGCTGCTGAGCGCATGGAAGTGATCAGCGGTGCGTTGACTGTATTGCTGCCAGGTCAGACTGAGTGGCAAACCTTTGCCGACGGTCAGGGTTTCGATGTACCTGGCAATAACCACTTCGACTTGAAAGTAGCGGTTAATACTGCCTATCTGTGCATATACGGCTAATATCTTTCGCTCGCGACTGATTTGAAAAGGGTGTTTTTGAACACCCTTTTTTTATGCTCAAAATTTGACTGTTACACCTAAATTCTTTGATCTCGCCCCCTGACAGACGTCGCCGCGACACAAAATTTGGAAATTGTGAAAGTAGGCGCATATTTTGCTTCGTAATGCCCGCAGTCCGGCTAGCGGTGCTGGCACGGAACGCCAATTTATCAGCGACCCATAAGGGTTGTTTAACCGATTAAGCTGACCGAACTGAGATGCATCATCAGCGAGGTTTGTAGCAATCACGTAACGGGGGTTACATGAAAAAAGCACGAGTAGGGATAGCTTTAACATTGGCGATATTGGCTATGTCGCCGTTGGTTAGTGCTGAAGAGGGCACTTGTAGATCGCCTGCACCAGGTATGCCGCTGGAGTTAGACGGTTGCAAAGCGGGGGATACCCTCATATTAAGAGAGGTACATTTTGACAACGACTCGGCCAAATTGCGGCCTGAGTCAAAAATATTTTTAGATCAAGTCGCTAAGGAGTTAAAAGAAAACCCAACCATAAAAGTCGCGATCGAGGGGCATACCGATAATAATGCCTCTTATGATTACAATATGAACCTGTCACAGAATCGCGCCAATGCCACCCGCTTTTATTTGGTGTCGATTGGTGTTAACCCAGATCAATTAGTGCCTAAAGGCTATGGTTTTACCCAGCCTATTGCCGATAACGCCACCGCTGACGGCCGGGCTTTAAATCGCCGGGTAGAGCTTAAATTGGTGGGTACCCTAGTCTTGGCGCCAGCCAAACCGACCAAGGTTTATATCTCGACCTTCCACGCTAAACCGCAGCAGCTGGAAGTGCCGGTTGGCACAGAAGTGACTTGGGTAAACTACGATGAAATCTCGCACGATATTAGCTTTGACGGGGTGATGGGGTCGCGCATTTGGACGAGCCCATGGTTAGGCAATTCTTACAGCCTGAAATTTGACCAGGCGGGCACCTATAATTATCGCTGCAGTGTACATAAAGATGTTAACGGTAAAATTGTGGTTAAGCCGTCGGTGGCGGAGTATGTCACTACCGAGTCGCCGGTGTATGGCGGCCAAACGACCTCCTCGTATAAGGCCATTCAAACGCGGGAACCCTACGGCGGTTAAGCGATTTTCCGGTTTTGAAGCTTGGTGTTTAGGCGGGGTTACAAGACGACGATGCACTGATTCAAGGCCGTTTTTACTACGCTAGCAGTTTTGATTTGCACAAATATTGAGCAAAGCGCTCAGTATTTGTGCTTTTTTTTAAGCAAAATGTGTTGCTCCATTCATCCTGCTCGAAAATGATGGGCGGGTGGATTCCCACTATTTTAAATGCGCGTGCACATCAATAGTTTGCTCAAACAAGGCTTTGAAGTGTTCCTGAATACGCGCCAAATCCAATAGCGACATACCGCTGGAAAAGCCAAACCACACGTACAGGCCATTAAGATCCCTGAACATGGGTGGCAAATAGCGTGGTGCCTCGATAAAGCCCGCCTGCTGATAATGATGAAGAACAGGCACATCATCTAATGCTACTTTACCCACAAACAGCATGGGGAGCATTTCTGGCTTATCCGACAAAATGGCGCTGCGTATAAAGTTTACGGTTTCCACAAAGCCCTTCACATACGACAAGTCTTTGGTAAAGCAGCTGCCGCCTTCGACCATGCCACCGCGAAAGACCCGCTGGGCAATTTTATAACTGTCGTGTTGGCTAAGGCCTTGGCTGACAAAGTGGCGGTAGACCTCAAGGAAGTCGGCGCCATTTTCAGCCATATCAATGGCGACAACGCGGTCACTAATACGGCGGGCGCGTGCCGGAAACGAGCTAAAGGTCAGTGTTTCAATTAATACCGCCAAGCCTTCTTGCAGCGCAGTAATACGCGGTGAGCCAACGCTCAGCCACGTAGCCCAGGGTTGGTTGCGGCCATTGAGCGTGGTGCCGACATGCACCCAGCCTTCATGTACCTCGAGTACTTGAATGTCGAGGCTGGAGAAGGACGAGTGGGTGTTGACCTTAATACAATCGCCCCCCGCAGAGGCGTCAGAGACGATACCGTCGGTTTCTTTTACGGAAAAAATACTGTCGGAGAAATAGGGGGTAAGGCGTTGCGCTAATTGGCGTACCACTTCCTCTGCATTGAGATTTTTAGGGTAGGCCGCCGCGAGGTGTTTGGCGGCGGGCAGCGAAAATATATGGCAGAGCCGCTGCCCCATCTCAATTAAACTGAGTTTGTCGCCCCGCAGGTGATCGCGCGCAGAGCCATAGAGCTCACGACTGGCCGCCATGAATCGCGGTGTGCCACGATTTTCAACCATATCAATCACGATCAAATACTGCTCGATGGTCTCGCCTAAAATTTTGCCCAGCGGATCTGCTTTGCCCAGTTCTTTGTGTACTTGGCTGCGCAGATTTTTTAGCTCGCTGATTTTACTTTCAGAGTCAAAATTCAGGGCATTACGTAAATAATAATCGCGATCAACCTTAGGCAGTTTACTGGCTTTATCGGCAAAGAATTGGGTTTCAATGCTTTGGGGCCATTTAATGGCGTCGAGAATCAATATGGGTTTCTGGATGGCGATAAGCGACTCTGAAAGCCGTTTAAGCGATTCGCAGTAGTGGCGGTCGGCTGTACTCAGTGATTGGCTAGGCATGCGCTGGTGGCTGCTCCTTACTTGAGGGGTGAATCGCGATTAGGCAGCGCAGTCGACTGCGGCCAAAGCTCGCCATGGCGGTGAAGGCATCAATGCTAATTGGCACGTGCATAAAGTCGGTTTCGCTCTGCCAGCGACTGTCATTGGTGTCAGGATCGCTAATATACACAAAGTGTTCATCCGTCTTGCTTACATAGACCCAGTGGGGCGCGCGATTGCGGTTGAGTGCCCAGGTACTAATCAGCGCTAGCACATTGTCGTGGCGTTCCAGAATCTCGCGGAATTGACCACGCCCTAAAGGGTTAATTTCAATAGTAGCGGGGAAGTGCGTGAGTTGCTCAATAAAATCCTCATGCACAAGCTCAATAACGTCGCGTTTTTCACTGCTGCGAACACTGTCTATAAACGGTACGCCACTGCTATTGATATACAGGCTTACACCAAAATTTCGACGCAGTGCCGCCAAGGCTAAACCGTGGGGAGAGCAGCCGCCGTGGCCGGTGGTCATGAAAATGGTGGTTGCCTCCCGCCACAATTGCAGTTCTTCGCGGCGACTCATAGGGTACTCGGGCCGAATATTCGCCATGGCCATCATCAATGCTGCGGGGCCACAGCTGAACTCGGTGGTTTGCCGGTAATATGCGGGGGCTTTCTGAATAATTTGACTGGTTTCTGGGTGCAGGCGCTTCTCAAAGCGCAGCGCCGTGCAACCGTCTTCGTAGTAATTCTCAATATCGTCAAAAACGTGATAATCCAGCTTTTGATATAAGGCAATAGCGTTGGGGTTGTCGTTACGTACTTCCAACCGGATAAACAGGCAGTGGCGGGCCAATGCCTCGCTTTCGGCGTCGGCAAGTAGGGCTTGGGCGAGACCCTGGCCGCGATAGTTTGGGTCAAGTGCAATAGAGTAGAGTCTGGCCAAACTGGTGCCGGTGCGAAACAGCACTATACTGTAGCCGGCAATAACGTTGTTAACGAGTATGACCGAGGCCAAGTGCGCGCCGGGTTTGATCAAGCTTTTGAAACTGCGGCGCGACAGTTTGTCACCGTCAAAACAACGATTTTCCAATGCTACTAAGGTGTCCAAATCGCTCTCGGTGGCGGGACGGATAAGACTCATTGTATAGACCTGCTAACGGCGGAGTTGCCATAGCGAATTGTGGGCCGCTCGCGCGGGAAAAGCCAATAGAAATCACAGTTGTTGCCGACCCGTAATGACGTCAATTGGCCGATAAATGCCCTAGGCCTAACGGCGGTGCTAATAGCGCAATATTTACTTGTTGCGATGATTGTTAATGCGGGAAATTGGTCGCAGAATGCGGCTAATTGTTTGCCCTAATGAGAGATAACTGATGTCACGCTTTTTTGTCGTTGTGGATGACCTAAAGGATTGGTCGCCCTATTACCCTAGCCAAGATGTCATCACTTTTGATGACTACCTAGAGCGAATTGGGCAAAGCAGTGGCGAACGGGTAAGGGTCATTAATTTGGCGAGAAGTTATCGCTATCTCGGCACTGGATATTATTGCTCCCTGCTGGCGGAGGCGCGCAGTCACAATGTTTTACCCTCGGTGAACACGCTTAGTGAACTGGCGCGCAAATCACTTTCAGATATTTTGCTTGAGGGGGTAGAGCCCTTACTCGCTAAATTACCAGCAGCCAAGACCGGCGATAGTATTAGTTTTCGCAGCTGGTTTGGTGAGTGCCTGGCGCCGGAATATAGTGCAATTGCCAAAGCGGTGTTTGAGCGATTTCCGTCGCCCTTAATTGAGGTTACCCTTGAGTTTGGCAAAACCCGCTGGCAGATTAAAAAGCTGCAATTGATCGCTTTAAAATCATTAAAGGCGGGTGGTGAGCAAGAGGCCTTTGCCTCAACGTTTGAACGTTTCAGCAGCAAAATGTGGCGCAAGCCTAAGGCCAGAAAAACCTTTCGCTACGATTTGGCCATTCTGGTTGATCCGGAAGAAAAGCTGCCGCCCAGCGATAAGGGCGCGCTGCGTAAATTTACCAAGGCCGCCGCTAATTTAGGAATTTCTGCCGAGCTGATTACCAAGAAGGATTATTTACGCTTACCGGAATACGACGGTCTGTTTATTCGCGAGACAACCTCGGTAGATCACCACACCTACCGTTTTGCCAAAAAGGCCGCCGCAGAGGGCTTGGTGGTGATGGACGATCCAACCTCCATTTTGCGCTGCACCAATAAAATTTACTTGGCTGATTTACTCACTAGCCACAAAGTGCCCACCCCGCGCACTGAAATCTTACGACGAGACAATACCGAAGAGTTGCGCCGTATTGCCGATACCCTAGGCTACCCCATTGTATTAAAAGTACCCGATGGCGCTTTTTCGCGCGGCGTGGTCAAGGTGGAAGACTGGGAGACCTTGGAAAGTGAGAGCAAGCGTTTACTGGATAAATCCGCTTTGCTATTAGCGCAAGAATTTATGTATACCGATTACGACTGGCGCATTGGTGTATTAGACGGCAAGCCACTGTTTGCCTGCCGTTATTATATGGTGCGTAACCACTGGCAAATTTATAAGCATAGTAGTAGCAAAAGCCAGTCTGGCGGCTTCGACACCATGCCCACCTATGAAGCACCTAAAAAAGTGATCGATGTCGCGGTGAAAGCCTGTAAATTAATTGGCGATGGCTTCTATGGCGTAGACGTAAAACAATCCGACAATCGGGTGGTGGTGATTGAAGTCAACGACAACCCGAGTATCGACGCTGGGGTTGAAGATTTGTTTTTAGGCGATGGCTTATACGACTCAGTCATGGAAGTGTTTCTGCGCCGTATGGAAAAACGTCGACGTTAATTTCCAGGCTGCAAGCCGCACTGTTTGAGCAGCTTACCGGCCAGTGCAACATGCTGGCGCTGGGCCTGGTCGGTTGCGAGCAGTAAATTATCGCGCTGCTTTTGCCAATCGAGATAGGCCTTAGGGATCGCTAATTGATTGGCAGCCATTACCGAGAGCAGCTTATCTTCAATCTCAGCCATAATGGTCATAACATTAAATTGATGTTGGTTGATTGCGCTGGCCTGTCTTTGCAACTGTTGAATGAACACACTGCGTAAAGTCCCCTGAAAGTGCCTTGCAGCCGGTGTTGGCTGAGGATTGAGGCACAATGGTCGGCCATTAACGCGCTGGGTAATAATGGCGCTGGCGGTTGTTAGGCCTGCCAAATTCACCCGCTGAGCTGCAAGCATACTGCCGCCTGCGCCCAAACGAATCTGGCCCAGGGTATTGAGTACGTCTTCACTAAATTGCTGCCATGTCAGCGATGACCAGTCTGCCATGCTGCCGGGCTGACTGAGCCACTCGGTTTGCCATTGTTGCCAGCGGGCGAGCGCAGCGAGGCTAGGGTCTTTGCCGCTGAGTGGGTAGGTACTGAGATCAACTGGTATTTGCCAAAACTGGCGAAACTCTGGGCCAATCAAGCTTGCAGCAAATATACGCGCAGGCAACTCCCGCTGTTTAACGAGGGTTGCGGCCTGTAACTGGGCGGCAAGCGCCATTAAACCGTCTTCCACGAGTATTTTTTGGCAAACAGTGGCCTGATTGATAAAACGTAAATCAAAAATCAGGCGGGCGGCGGCGTCGCCATGGCGACCAAGAATACTATTGCGCTGGGCAATCGTGTCGCGCAGGGCGCAGCGCCGCATCCTTAAAAAATCCAGCAAATCGATACCACTGTCACTAAACTCAAGACTGAGCTCTCTGGGCTTGGGTACGTGGGGAAAGGCTATATTGTTATGCGGCGCAGCTTGGCGTTGAAGCACTCGCTCTAGGCGGCTGTGGTAGTCTTGCCATTGCGAACTAAGCTGACTGTTGTCAGTGCAGGCGGTAATGGCGCAACCAAGAAAAACACTCAGTAGAAAACCAGCAATGCGCGTGCCATGCCTTGGTAAATACTGCTCTGCGTTGGGTTGACTCACTATAAATTTCTTTGCTATTGCCATAAAAACCTTAATTGGTAATGCCAATGGCGAGGGTTATACTCAAACTGACAGTAACGGCAATACTATAGCCCAATTAGGAAATGAGGGATTATTCGTTGTGCTATTGCACGACGAAAACAGGGATGATTTTGAGTTTTGGATAAATTCGATCGTTTTCAGCTTTTACACCGACAGTTTCGTCAACACCGAAAGCCGATACCTATTGCTCGACTTGCCGTTTTACTCGAATGCTCTGAGAAAACGGTAAAGCGCGCCATAGAGAATATGCGCGATTACTTGGACGCCCCCATAGAGTACGTCCCTGAAGCCAAAGGTTGGACCTATGTGGCGGATGAACAGGACCACTATGAACTGCCCGGACTGTGGTTGACTAGTGCGGAGCTACAGTCGCTGGCCCTGCTTTTACAACTCCTCGAAAGCTTTGGCAACGGCTTGCTCAATCAAGAGCTAGTAGTTGTAGAGCAGTCTATTACCAAAATGTTGACTGCTCGTGGCATCGAGCGCAGCGCCTTCGATCAACACATTAAAGTATTGCCGTTAAGTAACCGCTATATTGCCAGCCACATGTTTGCCCAAGTGTGCGAGGCGGTGTTAAAAAAGCGACGGCTGTCTATTCGTTATCGAAACTACCAGCAACAAGTGTCCCAGCGCGAAATAAGCCCGCAAACCCTCGTGTACTACCGCGAGAATTGGTATGTGGATGCGTGGTGTCATCTTCGTAATGAGCTGCGTACCTTCTCAGTAGCTAGGCTAACAGAGCTTAGCTTACTTGATAAAAGCGCAATGCCCGTGGCGAGCGAACAACTAAACTCGCATTTTACAGCGGGTTATGGCATTTTTTCTGGTGCCGCGAAATACACGGCGGTACTGCGCTTTAGCGCCGAGATCGCCCACGAAATTGCCATGCAACAATGGCACCCCGAGCAAAGTGGCAATTGGGACGCAGGCGATTACCTGCTCAGCCTGCCCTACAGCGATGACCGCGAATTGATTCAAGACATACTGCGATATTGCCCTCATGTTCGTGTCGAACAACCACCGGAATTGCGCCAAGCAGTGCACAAGCGGCTTCAACAAGCCATTCAATTATATAAGTAATAAGTGACGAAAAATGCGAGAAATTAGCGAGGACTTGCTCATTCAAATGGCCGGGGATGCCGCCTACAAGCGCGGTTTAGCCTACTACAAGCAAGGTCATGTCGGTCAATTGCGTTTAAAAGGTAAAACCATCATTGCCGAGGTGGAAGGCAGTGAAATATATCAAGTGACCTTAAAACACACCAGCAAACTCTTTGAAGGTAGCTGCGACTGCCCGGCCTCAGAGGGCTTTGATTTTTGTAAACACTGCGTTGCTGCTGCCTTGGTCTATCGGGACCAGCTTCAGCACGACAAAACCCTGCAAGGCAGTACCACCAAAGACCGTCTGCCAAACTATTTAATGACCTTAGACAAACGGCAATTAGTCGCCATGTTACTAGAACAACTGCGAAACGACCGCAATGCCCTTGCACAGCTAACTATCAAGGCCGATATGGCCGCCGGTAAACTCAATGACAAAGCCATAAAAAAGCAAATCACTGCCGCAACGCCCTTAAACAAACACCTGCATAGTTACCCCCAAGTGCGCAATTACTTTGCCCGCCTCGACGCCGTGCTAAGCAGTTTAGACGCCGTCATGCCAGATTTGCCCGCAAGCAAGGCCCTAGCGCTAACAGATTACGCCATTGCGAGGGTAGACCGGGCGCTAGACACCATCGACGACTCCGGCGGCTTTCGCTTCGATGCCCTAGAGCGCCTAGCAAGCTGGCATGATCGGGCACTCACCGCTCTGGCATTACCTGCGACGGACTTAGCGACTTACCTGTTTTCGCTATTTATACAGTCGGAATCTGAATTTTATCCCGCTATTCCGGAAGAGTACCAAGACATGCTCGGTGAGGAGGGCATGCAGGCCTTTATGGAAAAGGTCCAAGCCGCTTGGGATGCCTTGCCACCATTACAAGAAAAAGACTGGGCAGTGCAAAGTGAGTACCTGCACTTACTATACCCACTCAAAAACGCAGCAGTCAGTCGTAACGACAGCGAGGCAGTAATTGCCCTATATGCCAAAATAGCCTGTGATTTTGGCGACTTTCTTAAGCTTTCGGATCTCTGTCTTGAACACAATATGTTTGACCAAGCCCTGTGGTGGCGCAAGCGCGCGGAAACAGCTAAAAATAAACCTTACTCCGCTACCGCCGCACTGGAAAATAATCAAATCGCGCTTTGGCTATACCGCCAAGACTATGCGCCGGTGGTAGAGCTGCTTTGGCTGCGTTTTACTAAATGGCCAAGTGTTGAGCATTACCAAGAAATAATCGCGATCAAGGGCCAAAAAGACGATAAGAAAAATCGCAGCAAAGCGATAGAGCTAGCGAAACAAGCAGTTAACAATCAAAATAAATTCTTCGGACCATTTGAGGCCGACAAAACCATAGCGGAACTCCATCTTCATTTTCAGGAATTCGAGCAGGCCCTAGCGTTAGCCGAGACCAGCAAACTACCCTCAAACTTATTAGTGAAAATCGCCTCGGCCAACCCCCAGCACGCTGAACGCGTACTACCACTGCTGTATCGCGCAAGCCGTGCCTTCATTGAATCCAGTAACAATGACGGCTACCACCGCGCCATAGACACGCTCAAACTTGCCGAGAAAATCGCGGGCAAACAATACACACACCAAGTGAGGCAAGTTCTGGATGATTTACTAGTCGAATTCAAACGAAAACGGAATTTTTGCCAGTGGTTAAGAGAGGCATTTACAGAGTTGTAGTGAATACCCCAAAACACTGGATATACGGCCAGGACAGGTTTTGTCCGGTGGCGCTGCTAAGCTGGTACCTCATATAGTGTTAAAGCATATTTTGGGCTTGGCGTTTGATTTGCACCGCCAAGTTGGCGATAGGGAAATATAAATGGATTTTATAGCGCATAAACGCGAGAAAAGTAGCGAAGTCCAAGTATTAGATGTTCACTTAAGTGAAGTTGGCGCGCTGGCGTCGAGCTTTGCACAAAAAATAGGCATATCTGACGCCGGTTTAGTCTTGGGCTTGCTCCACGATTTTGGAAAATACAGCAAGGCCTTTCAGGATTATCTCAATTCAGCAGTGGGTCGTATTAAGCCTGATGAAGATGAATTTGTTGATGCCAAGGCCTTAAAAGGGAAAATAGATCATTCCACGGCAGGGGCGCAATATATTTGGAATCAGCTCCAAACTATCGGCGCAGCTGGGCAGGGCGAGTTAGTCGCACAAATTCTCTCGCTCTGCATAGCGTCACACCACAGCGGTTTGATTAACTGTATTGCCGAAGATGGTAGTCAGACATTCCTTCGGCGAATAGAGAAAGACGATGATCAAACCCATCTTCAGGAATGTTTGCAAAATGTTGATACGCAGTTTATGGCTAAAATTGAGGCCTTGGTTGATGGGAGCTTGGTGCGTCAGGTTTTCGAAAAAATCCGTGCTACGGTTAACTTACCAAAAAATGCGAATGAAACCCTGTCAAAAACCGACGCCTTCGCACTCGGCCTTTTTACGCGATTTTTGTTTTCGTGTCTTATAGACGCAGACCGACTCAATAGCGCTGAATTTGAGAACCCTTTAAGGATGCAGCGGCGTCTTGGTCAGCAAGCGTGGCAGGATTGGACAGTAGCCATCGACCGCTTTGAATCGTTTATTAATCAATTTAAGCAAAAACGCCCTATTGATGGTATCCGTAAGGGGATATCTGAAACGTGTAAAGCGCGAGCAAATGATCCCCAAGGTATTTGCTCCTTAACGGTGCCAACCGGCGGCGGTAAAACCTTGGCGAGTTTACGTTATGCCTTGCATCATGCCTATAAGCACGGGCTTGATCGAATTATCTACATTATTCCTTACACCTCTATCATTGAACAAAATGCCAGCGAGGTTAGAAAAATTCTGGAGCGCGAGGCTGATCCTTATCCTTGGGTATTGGAGCACCACAGTAATATTGAGCCAGAGCAGCAAACGTGGCATTCAAAGCTAGTGTCAGAAAACTGGGATTCGCCCATCGTATTTACAAGCACCGTACAGTTTCTTGAAGCACTTTTTAGCGGTGGAACCCGTGGTGTGAGACGTATGCATCAATTAGCGAATTCAGTGCTGATTTTTGATGAGATTCAAACCTTGCCGATTAATTGCATACATTTGTTTTGCAATGCCCTGAACTTTCTTAGCAAGCACGCGAAATCTACTGCGATATTATGCACTGCGACCCAGCCAGTGCTCGATAAACTTCGATTCTCAGATAAGGGGCAGCTGGCTATGTCTGAGTGCTCGGAGCTTATTAATGATACGAATACGCTCTTCGACCAGCTAAGCCGAGTTGTGGTGAATAATCGAATAAAAATCGGTGGTTGGAGCGAGCAGGAGATTACGCTGCATGCTCTGTCGCGGTATCGAGAATCTGGCAGTTGCCTAATTATTGTGAATACCAAGGCATGGGCACAAAAGCTCTATGTAGCTTGTTGCGCCGCCGAGGGCAGTGATTCGGTGTTTCATTTAAGCACAAGCTTGTATCCAGCCCATCGAAAAGCGCAACTTGATCTTATCCGCGAAAGATTGAACCAAGGGCTTCCTGTGCTCTGCATTAGCACTCAGCTAATCGAGGCGGGGGTGGATGTGTCCTTTGCGTCGGTCATTCGGTTTTTGGCGGGCTTAGACTCGGTTGCGCAAGCGGCGGGGCGCTGTAATCGGCATGGTGAATTAAGCGATGCGAACGGTAATTATATAAAAGGTCAGGTAGATATTATTAATCCTGATACTGAAAACCTTGGCATGCTTAAAGATATCGCGATTGGGCAAGAGCAGACCCTTAGGGTGCTTAGCGAGTTTGCCGGTAGTGATTTATTAACGCCCGAGGTTATACAGCGTTATTTTCAGTACTACTTTTACGCGCGCAGTGATGACATGGAGTACACCATTAAATCAAGCCAAGCGCTGCGCGACGATACCTTGCTTGAGATCTTGGGTCGCAATTCCAATAATGTCGGCAATAAGAATAAGGCACGACGCGCCAGCGGGAAGCTGCCGATGTTGGCTCAATCATTTATGGACGCAGGTCGAGCCTTTCAAGCAATTGATGCCCCAACGAAAGCCGTGGTAGTGCGGCACGGTAAGGGCGTGGCCCTAGTGAATGAGCTTTGCCGATTAGCTAAAGAGTTTGAGCCGCAAGAATACTATCGTGTCTTAAAGGAAGCGCAGCAATACAGTGTTAATGTTTTTCCCAATGTTTGGGCTAAGTTGCTAGAGCGCGATGCTGTGCACGAAACGCAAGAAGGAGAGGGCATCTATTACTTGGATGCCGAATATTACAGCGAAGAATTTGGGCTTGCCACTGAACCAGTGCGCAGCATGGACGCATTACTCTGCTAGGAGTTGTTATGAAAAACAGTATTAGCTTTCGGCTTTGGGGGCGGTATGCCTTATTTACTGATCCCATCACCAAAATAGGTGGCGAAAAATGCTCGTATCACATTCCTACCTACGAAGCCTTAAAAGGCGTATTAAAGTCAATTTATTGGAAGCCAACCCTAATCTGGTATGTAGATCGGGTGCGGGTGATAAAACCCCTGCAAACCCAGACTAAAGGCACCAAGCCTTTGGTGTGGAATGGCGGGAACAGCTTAGCTATTTATACCTTTCTGCATGATGTGGAATATGAAGTAGAGGCGCATTTTGAGTGGAATGAGCATCGGCCTGAGCTAGAGCAAGACCGTATAGACGGCAAGCACTTTGCCATAGCGCAACGGATGCTTGAGAAGGGTGGCCGACAAGATATCTTTCTTGGCACCCGAGATTGCCAAGCCTATGTTGAACCCTGCGAGTTTAACTCTGCTGCCAGTGTTGGAAATTACGACCAGCTTCCAGAGCTGGGCTTTGGCCTGATGTTCCATGGTTTTGACTACCCAGATGAAACGGGTATTGACGAGCTGCATAGTCGGTTTTGGCAGCCGCTCATGCGCAATGGGATTATTGAATTCCCTCGTCCGGAGGCCTGCGAGATAAAACGCTTTGTTCGAAAAATGCGGGCTAAAGAATTCGACTTGAATACGAATCTGCTGCCGGTAGAGCTTGCGGAGGACAAAATATGAGCTGGATGGCGCGCTTATACGACACTTACGAGCAGGCGATGCAGTTGGATGTGGCCGAAGATTTAAAGCCGATTCCGATTTACCACACCGTACAGAATACCCACATTAATATTGTGATTGACGGTCATGGCAACTTCAAACGCGCGAAGGTTTTAGAAAAAACGCAAATTGTCCTGCCTGCCACAGAAAAGTCTGCGGGTAGAAGTAGCGGCGAGGCGCCGCACGCGCTGGCGGATAAACTGCAGTATTTAGCCGGAGATTACGCGTCATACGGTGGCGTAAAAACATCTTATTTTGATGGGTTTCAGGCGCAACTTGCAGGCTGGTGTTGCTCCGAGTTTTCACATCCCAGTGCCTGCGCGGTGCTTGCTTACGTGTCTAAAAGCGCAGTTATTAGCGATTTAACGCAAGCCCAAATCACCTGTGTAGATGATGCTGGGCAGTTACTGACCTCGTGGCCGGACAGCGCTGGTGAGGCACCATTGTTATTTAAAGTCTTGCCAAAAGAAGCTGGCAAGCTCGACCAAGGTAATGCGCTGGTCTGCTGGACGGTTGAGGCCGATGGTATTGAATGCCCCGAGACGTGGAAAGACACTGAATTACAGCGCCAGTGGATCGCCTTTGATAGCAGAAATTCCGATTTAGCGGCGTTGTGCTTTGTGTCGGGTAGCATTCAGCCCATTGCACTCAGCCACCCCGCAAAACTTCGGGGCTCGGATGACAAAGCAAAACTTATTTCTTCAAATGATATGAGTGGATTCACCTTTAAGGGCCGCTTTACGGATAACAAGGAATCAATAAAAAAAATGGGCTTGCAGTCGGCGGCGATTGGTTCGGTTACTAGCCAGAAAGCACATAATGCGCTGCGCTGGTTAATTAGCAGGTCCAAACAATCCTTTCACAAAGGCGATCAGGTAATCGTGGCATGGGCAGTGTCTGGCAAGGAAATTCCTGATCCGATGGTTGCGACGGCCGATTATGATTTTGACAGTTACGACAAGGTCGAACCGCTGCCTAGTAGTGAGTCTGCCATAGACGCTGATGTCGATCATACTATTGATTTGGGGCAGAGCTATGCTGCCAAGCTAAGCCGCTATATGAATGGATATCGCGCTGATTTAGCCGTCAATGATCGTATTTCTATTATGGCAATTGATTCTGCGACACCAGGACGAATGGGCGTTGTTTATTACCGCGAAACACTACCGCAGGAATATATAGATACGCTAAGCCAGTGGCATACCGACTTTGCATGGCCTCAACGCATGGTAAGCGAAGTACCTGAAACAGGCGGCAAGCCAAAAGCTAAAACAAAATCTAAAACAAAATCAAAGGTAATGTGGCGCTGCAGTGCGCCGTCGCCATATACCATTTTGAACGCGGTTTACGGCGATATTATTAAAGGCAATGACAGCCTTAAGAAGAATTTTTACCAACGAATAATCCCGTGTATTTTGGAAGGGCGCAGTATTCCAATTGATTTAGTTCAGCGCAGTGTGCAGCAGGCCAGTAATCCAAGTGGCCAAGAACATTGGGCTTGGGAGAAGTCATTGGGTGTAGCCTGTTCTTTATATCGCGGTTATTACCTTCGTCATCCTCGCATCGAGCAACAAAAGGAATTTGCCATGGCTTTAGATACCAAAATTACATCCAGAGATTATCTCTATGGACGGCTGCTTGCTTTGGCTGAGCGATTAGAAGAGGTTGCATTGCGTGCTGCCTCGGTAAATCGACCCACTACGGCGAACCGCTTAATGCAGCGTTTTTCGAGTCGGCCCTATGAAACGTGGTTGACTATATACAAGCAATTAGACCCGTATATGCGTCAAATGAAAACGTCACGCCCTGGCTTTTTGATCAATATTAATAAAGAAATAGACGCAGTAATGGCAATGTTTGATCGCGATGAATTTGTTGATGGCAAGGCGCTGTCAGGTGAATTTTTGTTGGGCTTTCACTGTCAGCGCCTTGCCTTGAATCATAAGCCCGAAACCCAAATTGAAACTACCGCTACTACCACAGAGGAATAAGGACATGAGCCTGAACAGTAAAATAGATTTTGCCGTAATTTTTAGTGTTAAAAATGCAAACCCCAATGGTGATCCGCTAAATGGCAATCGCCCGCGAGTTGATTACGAGGGCTTTGGTGAAATAACCGACGTTTGCTTAAAACGGAAAATTCGTGATCGCCTGCAAACCGAAGGGCTAAGCATTTTTGTGCAATCTGATGAAAAGAAAACCGATGGCATGACTAGTTTGCAAAATCGTGCGTACTCGGATGAATTTGGATTAGGAAAGGAAGCCTTCAACGCCAAGAAAAATAGTCCCGATGAAACCGCAAAACTGGCTTGTGCCAAGTGGTTTGACGTGCGCGCCTTTGGTCAGCTGTTTGCGTATAAAGGCGACGGAAAAGACGGCGTTTCGGTGGCCATTCGGGGGCCGGTGACTATTCAGTCTGCCTTTTCGGTTGAACCCGTTAGCGTTACCAGCACCCAAATCACAAAAAGTGTGAGTGGTGAGGGTGATGGCAGCAAAAAGGCATCCGATACCATGGGAATGAAGCATCGAGTCGATTCAGCCGTATATGTCGCTTACGGCGCGATGACCCCGCAATTGGCTGAGCGTACCGGCTTCTCGGATGAAGATGCTCAGGCCATTAAAGCGGTGTTGCCAAAGTTATTTGAAGGTGATGCCTCGTCGGCGCGGCCCGAAGGCAGTATGGCCGTTAAAAAGGTAATTTGGTGGCAGCACAATAGTAAGTCTGGGCAGTATTCGTCGGCGAAGGTGCATGGTTCGTTAACCGTCGAGCCTGATGGTAGTTATTCAATTGAAACGCTTAATCAATTGATTCCAGAAGAGATAGATGGGTTTTAGTAACGCCTATCCATTTTATAAGTAGATTGTACTCTCCAAAAATGAACTAGACTATGTAGCTGGGTGTATTACACTTGGCTACATATAGCTACTCGTGGAGAATATTGCTATGGCAGTGACCAGCATACGTTTACAGGCAGAATTAGAAGAGCCTTTAGAGGTCCTTTGTAAAAAGCTTGATAGAAGTAAGAACTATCTTATTAATCAGGCGCTTAAAGAGTTCATCGCTCAGCAAGCCCTAGCCGAACAGCGCTGGAATGAGACCTTGCCAGCCTTAGAGTCGATGAAGGCGGGAAAGGGCGTTCCTGCTGAAAAAGTGTTTGAGTGGATGAAGAGCTGGGGTACTGACGACGAGTTACCGAGACCAAAATAATGAATCTGATCTTCATGGATGAAGCTTTAGACGATATTGAGACGATTCGAGATTTCTTGGCGCACGCAGGAGCCACTCAAGTCGAGGGCCTCGTTGGCGAGATTTATAACGCCGCAGAGCGCCTAGTGGGTTTCCCGGAAATTGGTGTAAGGGTAAGTAACTCGGAGGAGTGGGGTGATGTCCGCGATTTCTTTTCAGTTCATTACTGCTTGCGATATACCTGTTACCAGAATGTCTTATATATTTTGCGGGTGTGGCACCAAAAGGAGAATGAAAGGAATCTGTGATTCTTGACACGCCATGGAAAACTACCTCGCTATCTCGGCCCTTCAGCATTACGCCTTCTGCCCACGACAGTTTGCTTTAATTCATGTAGAGCAAGCATGGGCAGAAAATCGCTTTACGGCCGAAGGCAAGGTATTGCACGAGCGGGTAGATTCTGGTTTCGCAGAGCAGCGCCGAGGTACGCGCTATGAACGTGGGGTGATGGTTGAGTCTGAACACTATCGCATTAAGGGGAAAATGGATTTGCTAGAAGTTATTGCTGGCGATCCAGTGTTGTATTTTCCGGTCGAATATAAGCGTGGAAAATCCAAGCTCGAAGATTGGGATCGTATTCAGCTCTGTGCCCAAGCCTTATGTCTAGAGGAAATGCGAAATTGTAAAATTAGCGAGGGCGCGCTTTGGTATTGGGAAGTGCGTCGCCGCGAGCAAGTTGATATTGACGAGGCGCTAAGGCGCGCGACCATTGCTGCTATTGAGCATGCCCACCATATTTTGGCCAGTGGCATCACGCCGGAACCGATAGCAAACACGCGTCGTTGTCGGGCTTGCTCACTTATGGATATCTGTGAGCCGGAGGCGTTTCGCAAGGATCATTCCGCGGGCTATATCAAGGAGTTATTCGGCGAATGAAAAAACTACTGAATACCCTATATATCACGCGGCAAGAGAGCTATTTACATAAAGATCGCGAAACGATTGTTATAAAAAATGGCGATCAAAAGTTGGGTCAATTTCCATCGCTGACTATCGGCAATATTTTATGTTTTGGTCAAATATCCGTCTCACCATTTTTAATGGGCTATTGTGGTGAACAAGGTATTGGCTTGGCATTTTACACCGAATATGGCCGATTTTTAGCGCGGGTTCAGGGTAAGCAGACGGGTAATGTCTTGCTCCGGCGCGCTCAGTATCGTTGGGCTGATGACGAGAGCCGCTCTGTCGCAATAGCGCGTTTAATGGTGGCCGCTAAAATTGCCAACGGGCGCTCTGTGCTGATGCGTGAGCTGAGAAATCATGGCGATAATCCAATGCTCACTCAAGCATCCGATAAATTGGCAAACAGTTTACGTCGAGTAAAACACGCTAAAACCGTTGCCGAAGCGATGGGCATGGAAGGGGATGCTGCCGCCACCTACTTTTCGATATTTAATGAATTGATTCGAGAAAACGGATTTGTATTTGGTGGCCGTGTTCGCAGGCCACCCACCGATCCTGTAAACGCACTATTGTCTTTTGTTTACTCACTTATTACCCAAGAATGTGCGTCTGCTTTACAAGGTGTAGGCCTAGATCCTTACGTTGGTTACCTACACCAAGACCGGCCTGGTCGACTTAGCCTGGCCTTAGATTTACTTGAGGAGTTTAGAGCGCCTTGGGCCGATCGTTTTGTGTTAACGCTAATAAATCGCCGACAAATACAACTAAAGGACTTTGTTCACGAGGCTAGCGGTGCAGTGCGTCTAAGCGATGACGCCCGAAAGGCGTTGCTTGTAGCGTATCAAGAGCGTAAACAAGTTGAAGTCATGCACCCGTATTTACAAGAACAAGTGCCAATTGGCTTATTGGCTCATTGCCAAGCAATGCTGCTAGCTCGCCACATACGAGGTGACACGGAATTTTACACACCCTATATTGTGAAATAAGGAGCTTATTATGCTGGTGTTAGTTACTTATGACGTGAGTGTGGTAAGTGAAGGTGGCCAGCGACGGCTTAGGAGAATAGCCAAAACTTGCCTAGATTACGGTGTGCGAGTGCAAAACTCCGTGTTTGAATGCGAAGTGGAGCCCGCGCATTTTGTGACATTAAAAGAATCGCTGCTAGATATTTTTGACCCCGAAGAAGACAGCCTTCGCTTCTATTTTTTAGGGAAAAAAGGTCGGCAAAGAGTTGAGCATATTGGGGCTAAGCATACAGACGATCCACTTCGCGACGCACTCATTTTATAAATCGCTAACCCCCAGTGCACATCGATTTTCAGTTCGGTTAGCGAATTACTATCACTTTGATTCGTAATGAAATTGTTGAAAAACATGATTTTCATACGGCAGTATTTGGTTTTTTAAATTAGGTTAGCGGAAGGAATGTACTTTCTTCCGGTTATTTAACAACTTAGACTACATCTGTCGCGCCCATCACGGGCGCGTGGATTGAAACTTCCGTTAAATAACATAATAACTACTAGCGCGGCGGTCGCGCCCATCACGGGCGCGTGGATTGAAACGACCTTATGGAAGAGTCGCAAGTGGACTACATCAGTCGCGCCCATCACGGGCGCGTGGATTGAAACCTGCTTTGCGACGTGGCAGACGAAGGTGCGGCCAAGTCGCGCCCATCACGGGCGCGTGGATTGAAACTGGGATATACCGGCGATAATTTAACATCTATCGAAGTCGCGCCCATCACGGGCGCGTGGATTGAAACGCAGAATGGCAACGGTGGCGCGACTAATAAACTTGTCGCGCCCATCACGGGCGCGTGGATTGAAACGTCGCAATCGTCGGGCAAGTCGCTGGCGTCACAAGTCGCGCCCATCACGGGCGCGTGGATTGAAACTCGGAATAAAGTTAACACCGCGTTTTATTGAATAAGTCGCGCCCATCACGGGCGCGTGGATTGAAACTCTTCGCTTAGCGGGCGAGACACCAGCGCCCACGGTCGCGCCCATCACGGGCGCGTGGATTGAAACCGAGAATTACGCCGCCATAGTAACTCCGGGCAACGTCGCGCCCATCACGGGCGCGTGGATTGAAACGTTATTTAAACGAAACAACAGCGTCTTAATAAAGTCGCGCCCATCACGGGCGCGTGGATTGAAACGCGTATAGCTGGGTAAGTATCGGCTGGCGACGGCTGTCGCGCCCATCACGGGCGCGTGGATTGAAACAAATTGGCGGGAGCTGTCCTTTTCTTGCTGGGCAAGTCGCGCCCATCACGGGCGCGTGGATTGAAACCATCGACAGGTAGTGCATTAAACCCCTCGGTTAAGTCGCGCCCATCACGGGCGCGTGGATTGAAACAGCGCCAGCATTATTTTCTATCGGTAGTCCTCGGTCGCGCCCATCACGGGCGCGTGGATTGAAACATCATCTAATGTGTTAGACGTGCGAGCCGCTAACGTCGCGCCCATCACGGGCGCGTGGATTGAAACCTATCGCTTACCCTAACTTTATTGGGAGTAGTGTGTCGCGCCCATCACGGGCGCGTGGATTGAAACTTCTTGATAGTTATAAGCATTGTCTGCGGTTGAGGGTCGCGCCCATCACGGGCGCGTGGATTGAAACCAGCTCTGCCAGCGTGTGCGGGTGGTAGCTTTTGTCGCGCCCATCACGGGCGCGTGGATTGAAACCGAAAAAAGAAATTGCGATATAGTCGCCCATGTCGTCGCGCCCATCACGGGCGCGTGGATTGAAACCATAAAGGATTTAGCGGGCGCGGTGGGTTTCATACGTCGCGCCCATCACGGGCGCGTGGATTGAAACTCGGCGCTTGGGATGTTGAGGCGGTATGTGATTAGTCGCGCCCATCACGGGCGCGTGGATTGAAACCTCGCTCATAAGCCAAATTTTCATGCCAGTGAATGTCGCGCCCATCACGGGCGCGTGGATTGAAACAGCTATGCCTGACATTATGCGGCCCCTTTCGTAACGTCGCGCCCATCACGGGCGCGTGGATTGAAACTGGTATCTCTGACCACTCGTGCAAACCGCATTGGCGTCGCGCCCATCACGGGCGCGTGGATTGAAACTCGCGACGTTTTGCATTCATCGCGTCTTTGTTCGTCGCGCCCATCACGGGCGCGTGGATTGAAACTTTGCTGGATCGGGTTGATGTTTTGACTTCGGTGGTCGCGCCCATCACGGGCGCGTGGATTGAAACTCAAGAATTAAAGAATGAGGAAAAAGAGGGGCGCGTCGCGCCCATCACGGGCGCGTGGATTGAAACTAGCGGTAGTTCACCAAAGTCGTCACCAATGAAAGTCGCGCCCATCACGGGCGCGTGGATTGAAACGTGAGCAAGCCCGCGCCCTTGACGAGAACTACGGTCGCGCCCATCACGGGCGCGTGGATTGAAACCTTCCGTTTCCACAACAAAAGCCGCGACCTTAGCGTCGCGCCCATCACGGGCGCGTGGATTGAAACATCGCGTGGCTCAAGCTCCACGGTCGGTTCACCGTCGCGCCCATCACGGGCGCGTGGATTGAAACTTTTATTTTGGAGTTTAACAATATGGCCGGTTCTGTCGCGCCCATCACGGGCGCGTGGATTGAAACTTTTTCGTCGCCTCCCTGAGATAGTCTATATGCAGTCGCGCCCATCACGGGCGCGTGGATTGAAACCGTCGATAGCACCTTAATAAATTGTCGGGTTTCAGTCGCGCCCATCACGGGCGCGTGGATTGAAACCGTGTAGCCTCAATACCAGTCACTGCATCACTAGGTCGCGCCCATCACGGGCGCGTGGATTGAAACAAGGTCGAGGACTGATTGGCCTATAACCGCTAGGTCGCGCCCATCACGGGCGCGTGGATTGAAACCGGAGAAAAGCTGCAGGGTGAAATTGAACGCTCAAGTCGCGCCCATCACGGGCGCGTGGATTGAAACGCGTATAGCTGAGTAAGTATCGGCTGGCGACGGCGTCGCGCCCATCACGGGCGCGTGGATTGAAACAAATGTTGTACGGCAACGATTACCTAAGCTGGGAGGTCGCGCCCATCACGGGCGCGTGGATTGAAACGCGGAAATGCAGGTAGAACCCGAGGTAAGCGATACGTCGCGCCCATTACGGGCGCGTGGATTGAAACGTTGAAACGAGAGTATTTTTTAAGGAATGACTGGCGTCGCGCCCATCACGGGCGCGTGGATTGAAACTGCCACTTCGGCGTTGCGGCTACCGACGTGCTGTGTCGCGCCCATCACGGGTCTGACTATTATGAAATGTTCGGGAGAGGGTCAACAGATCGCTAAAAGAGTCCGCACGATTGCCTAACGAACTTTAGCAAAGCAGTTTCGCACTTCATTTATAAAAATTTCTGGTTGTTCGAAAGCGGCAAAGTGACCGCCTTTATCTAATTCGTTCCAGTGAATCAGGTTTTGGTAAATTCGTTCGGCCCATTTACGCGCGGGTCTGAATAGTTCTTTGGGAAAAATAGAGACGCCGCAGGGGATGGTCAAGGGTTCTGCAAAGATGCTATGAAAACTTTCCCAGTATAGGCGGGCTGATGAGGCGCCGCTGTTAGTGAGCCAGTAAATACTAATGTCGTCTAACATTTGGTCGACGGTGAGGGCATCTTCTGGGCGGCCGTTGTTATCGGTCCAACCATGGAATTTTTCGTATATCCAGGCCGCTTGCGCGGCGGGCGAGTCGGCCAAGCCGTAGCCCATGGATTGCGGCCGTGATTTTTGGATCATGGCGTAGCCGGAGTCTGAGTCAAAATAGTGTTTGATGTCGGCTAAGGCCTTTTGGTCGCGTTCGCTGAGCGTCGCCATGTCGTCTTCGGTGGGGTGTGCTAGGGCCATATTAATATGAATTGCGCGACATTGCGGCGGGTGGATATGACCAATAGCGCTGGTGACGCCGGAGCCCCAGTCGCCGCCTTGGGCGACAAATTCTGAATAGTCTAGACGGGCCATGAGAGTGATCCAGGCTTTGGCGATACGTTCGAGTCCCCAGCCGGTGCTTGTGGGTTTGCCAGAGAAGCCATAGCCGGGCAGGGAGGGAATAACTAAATGGAAGGCATCTTCGGCCTTGCCGCCGTGGGCGGTGGGATTACTCAGGGGTTCAATGACCTTCATAAATTCAAGTATTGAGCCTGGCCAGCCGTGGGTCATGATCATGGGCAGGGCATTTTCGTGGGGCGAGCGAATGTGTAAAAAGTGTATTTCTAGTCCGTCGATTTCAGTAGTGAACTGGGGGTGAGCGTTTATTTCGCGTTCGCAGCGGCGCCAGTCGTAGTCATTTTGCCAGTATTCGCACAATGATTTTACGGCGTTTAAGGGCGCACCTTGACTCCAGTCGTCGACGGGCTCTTCGTTTGGCCAGCGAGTATTGGCTAGGCGAGCTTTAAGGTCGTCGAGCTGGGCTTGCGGTATGGCGACGTTAAAGGGTTTGATTAAATTGCTCATGCTTTTGACTCATCTTTATTGGAATGATTGTGCTTACTTTGGTACGTATGCGAAATAGTATTAAAGCACATTTTATGATGTGAGTATTAGTATTCGGCTATGGTGGGCTAGCGGTGATTGAGGCTAATTTCGTCTAGACATGTGATGTCATGGTATAGATGTTGGCTTGCTGCCACACTGCGATCTTTACTCAATAATAAGGTGAGGCGATATGGCTGCTCCTATTCTCTGCGCACGCGATCTTCAATTTATGCTCTATGAGCTATTTGACGCCGAATCTTTAATAAAGCGTCCCCGCTACGCAGATCATTCAGTAGAGACCTTTAATGCCGCAATTGATACCGCGCAGTCGATTGCTGAGAAGTATTTTGTGCCCATTCGCAAGAAAGTGGATGAGCAGCAACCGACGTTTGATGGCAAGAACGTGCACATGATACCGGAGATTAAAGTCGCGGTAGATGCGGCTACTCAGGCGGGTTTTGTGTCGTCGACGGCTGATTTTGAACTAGGCGGTATGCAATTGCCGCCGTTAGTCGCCAGCGCTGCTAATGCCTACTTGACCGCTGCGGCAAGCACCACGACGGGTTATTTGGCCTTGAGTAATGCTAATGCCAACCTAATTGAAAATCACGGTAGTGCAGAGCAAATTGAAACCTGGGTGAAGCCGATTCGTATTGGTCGCTTTGCTGGCACCATGGCAATGACCGAGCCGGGTGCGGGCTCGGGGCTGGCCGATTTAACAACGACGGCAGTACCCGCCGACGATGGTACTTACCGCATTCGCGGCAGCAAAATATTTATTTCCGGTGGTGAGCATGAGCTGAATGAGAATATTGTGCACTTGGTGTTGGCCCGTATTAAGGGCGCGCCAGCGGGGGTGAAGGGAATATCTCTATTTATTGTGCCTAAGATTCTGGTGAATGCCGACGGCTCTCTTGGCGAGCGCAATGATGTTGCGCTAGCGGGCCTGTTCCACAAAATGGGCGGTCGCGGCCAAACCTCAACGGCCTTGAGCTTCGGCGAGAATGAGGGCGCAGTGGGCTATTTGGTCGGTGAAGAAAATCGTGGTTTAACGTATATGTTCCACATGATGAATGAGGCGCGAGTTATGGTGGGAACCGGGGCGGCGTGCTTAGCCCTGACTGGCTACCAGTATTCGCTAGATTATGCCCGTGAGCGGCCTCAGGGGCGGTTACCCTCGTGCAAAGACCCCAGCTCGGCGCCGGTGAGTATTATTGAACACGCCGATGTGAGGCGCATGTTGTTGGCTCAGAAAGCCTATGCCGAGGGTGCTTTCGCGCTGTGTATGTTTGGCGCGCAATTGGCCGATGATAAAGACACTGAGCAGACCGAAGAAGCGCGCCACGCTGCGCATACTTTGCTTGATTTCCTCACCCCTATTATTAAAACCTGGCCCTCGGAATACGGCCCTAAAGCCAATGATCTCGCTATTCAGGTGTTGGGTGGCCATGGCTATATCAATGAACATCCCGTTGAAATGTTCTACCGTGACAACCGCTTGAACCCTATTCACGAGGGCACAACAGGTATTCAGTCCTTGGATTTACTTGGCCGCAAGCTGCCAATGAATAATATGGCTGGCTATCGGGCCTTTTTGGCGCTTATGCAAACTACGATTGACGAGGCAAGGAAGGGGGATTTAGCACCTGTCGCTGAGCGTCTTGCCGCTGCGATCGTCACCTTAGAGGCGACCACTGAACATTTGCTTGGCGCGATGATGGCGAAACCTATCGATTTGGTGATGGCGAATTCGGTGAAATACCTCGAAGTTTTCGGTCATGTTGTTATTGCCTGGCTGTGGTTGCGTCAGGGCTTAGTTGCTCAGCAGGGCATGGCAGCGAAGCCCCATGAAACCGATCAGCAGTTTTATTTGGGTAAGCTGCAGGCGATGAAATACTTCTTTAATTTTGAATTGCCATTAATTGAGGTTTGGTCGAAAAACCTGCTCGACCTCGACGCTACTTTTTATGAAATGAATAATAACTGGTTTTAAAGGGAGAGTACTGTGACGACATTAATAGATAAACAAGCAGTTCAAGATTATGTTGGTTTTGAACCAGCACCCACAGAGTGGTTGAGTATTAGCCAGGAGCGCATCAATCAATTTGCCGATTGCACTATGGATCAGCAATTTATTCACGTTGACCCGGTGCGGGCTAAAGAGACGCCTTTTGGTACGACCATTGCCCACGGCTTTCTTAGCTTGTCTTTGTTGTCATATTTTTCTGAACAGTACAGTGTCATCATCAAAGGCTTTTATATGGGGATTAACTCCGGCTTTGATAAGGTGCGTTTTCTTGCGCCCGTTAAAGTGAATAGCCGTATTCGCGCTAAGGCAAAAATTCTGAGTATTGAAGAAACTAAGCCGGGTAGTTTTCGGGTGAATACCCAAGTAACTTTAGAAATAGAAGGTGAGGAAAAGCCTGCGTTAATCGCAGAGTGGATTAGTATTCAAATGGTTGCTTGAGTCGTTGATCCCAGTATTTGGCAATTTGATCGTAACGGGCTTTAGGCCTTTAAAGGTATTTGGAGAAAATTATGAGTATTCGTTTTGACGGTAAAGTCGCCATTGTTACTGGTGCAGGTAATGGCCTTGGTCGCAGTCACGCTTTGGAGCTTGCGGCTCGTGGCGCCAAAGTGGTCATCAATGATTTGGGCGGTGCCCGCGATGGCGTTGGTGCGTCTTCCGCTGCAGCGGACGGAGTGGTGGCTGAAATCCAGGCTGCTGGCGGTGAGGCATTTTCTCATGGTGCGAATGTCGCGATTTTTAGCGAAGTGGAAGACATGGTGGCACAGACCATGGCGAAATGGGGCCGAGTTGATATTTTAATTAATAACGCTGGTATTTTGCGCGACAAATCCTTTTCCAAAATGTCCATCGACGATTTTAAATTGGTGATGGATGTTCACGTTATGGGTTCGGTGAACTGCACCAAGGCCGTTTGGGAAATCATGAAGCAGCAGGCCTATGGCCGTATTGTGATGACCACGTCCTCTAGTGGTTTGTACGGCAACTTCGGTCAAGCCAATTACGGCGCGGCTAAAATGGCGGTGGTGGGTTTGATGAATACCCTCGCCATTGAAGGCGCAAAATACAATATCAATGTGAATTCATTGGCGCCAACGGCGGCAACACGAATGACCGAAGACATTATGCCTGCCGAAATATTAGCCATGTTGGTGCCTGAGGCGGTAACGGCGGGTGCCTTAACGCTCTGCCATGACAACGCGCCGAGCCGTTTTATTCTCTGCGCTGGCGGCGGTGGTTATGCAAAATCAAGTATCTTCGAAACCGATGGTATATACCTTAGCCCTGAGGAGCGTAGCCCCGAAGCGGTGGCAAGCCAGTGGGATGATATTTGTAATACCAGTAATCAGGCTGAGTTGGAATCTGGCTTTAAGCAATCTGAAAAATTTCTTCTCAAGGCCCAAGCGTTTATGCAGGGTGCTAAATAATATTTCTAATTGAGGACATATCATGAAAGATGCAGTAATTGTTTCCGCAGCACGTACTCCCATCGGCAGGGCCTATCGCGGCGCGTTTAATAATTTGGAGTCGCCGTCGTTAACGGCTTTTGCCATTAAGGCGGCGGTAGAGCGTGCAGGCATAGATCCCAATGAGATCGATGACTGCATTATGGGTGCGGCAATGCAGCAGGGCACCCAAACCATGAACTTTGGTCGTATCGCGGCAATGGCGGCAGGCTTACCTACGTCGGTTTCGGGCATGACTATAGACCGTCAGTGTGCATCTGGTTTGGTGGCCATTGCCACAGGTGCTAAGCAGATTGTGATGGACGGCGCGCCCATGCTGCTTGCGGGCGGCTGCGAGTCTATTTCGCTGGTTCAAAATGAACATATGAATATGCACAAACTAGTCGACCCTGCGGCCATTGCGCATTCCCCGAATATTTATATGGCCATGCTGGACACCGCTGAGATTGTTGCCAAGCGTTACGGTGTGTCACGTGAAGCCCAAGACGAGTACGCACTGCAATCCCAGCAGCGCACGGCAGCGGCGCAGGAGGCGGGTAAATTTGACGATGAGATTGTGCCTGTTACTGCTTCTAAGCTCGTCATGAATAAGGAAACTGGCGAAGCCTCTGAAGAAAGCGTGACCTTGACCAAAGACGAGGGCAATCGTCCGTCGACCAACCTAGAAGGTTTGGCTGGTTTAAAGACGGTGCGCGAGGGTGGTTTTATTACTGGCGGCAATGCCTCACAGCTTTCTGACGGCGCTGCCGCAGTAGTGATGATGGACGGTACCTTGGCATCTCAGCGTAATATTGAGCCCATGGGTATCTACCGCGGTATGGCGGTTGCAGGCTGCGAGCCCGATGAAATGGGTATTGGCCCCGTATTCGCTATTCCCAAGCTGTTAAAACGCGCGGGTTTGAAAATGGACGACATCGGTCTGTGGGAACTCAACGAAGCCTTTGCCGTGCAGGTTATTTACTGCCGCGACAAGCTTGGTATTCCTAATGATCGCTTGAACGTGAATGGCGGCGCAATCTCTATTGGTCACCCCTATGGTATGAGCGGTGCGCGGATGGTCATGCACGCCCTGATTGAAGGTAAACGTCGCGGTGTGAAGTACGTTGTCGTCACCATGTGTGTTGGTGGTGGTATGGGGGCGGCGGGCTTGTTTGAGGTTGTATAGAGCTGCGTGCCTCCCTTGACGCTGCGTTAATGAAAATCATGTGAGGCAGCGTCAACCCGCATAAGATGATCGTGGCTTTCAATACTGAACGCCACGACATGAATCACCGGCGTAGCATGGCCCGCCGCGGCTTTTTGTACGCAACCTTTCACAATCAGCACTTGGTCTTGCAATAAGGCTTTTTTATAGTGTTCTTGTACCGCTGGCCACACAATAATATTGCTGTTGCCGGTTTCGTCTTCGAGTGTCACAAACATTACCCCCGAGGCGCTGCCCGGTCGCTGTCGACAGCTGACTAAACCGCTAATGCGAATAAACCGGCCGTTATCGATATTTTTTAAGTCCTCTGCGCGGGCACAGTTTGCAAACAGCTTGTGGGCGCGTAGCAATGCCAAGGGATGGCGTCGCAGGCTGAGGCCGGTATGGCGGTAGTCGCTGAGTACTTCCTCGGTTTCCACGGGGGCCTTAAGTCGAAGAGTCTCATTTTGTGCGGGGTGTAAATTGCCTAGGGGCGCAGGGGTCTGCCACGCGCTGATTTCCCACAGGCTTTGGTAGCGGTGCAAATTAAAACAGTGGAAGGCGTCGGCCTGCACCAGTTGTTGCCAGTACTGCTTGGCGATGTTAAACCGAGTGCAAAAATCGTCAATGCTGTGAAATAAGGCCTTCTGCCGCACTTGGCAAAGCAGCTCGGCACTGCGCTTGGGTAAACCTTTAATGAGGCGTAGGCCGAGGCGCAGGGCGGGGGTACTAGAATCCCCCTCAAGGCGATGATCCCAATCGCTGTGATTAATACAAATAGGCCGCACTTCAATGCCGTGACGGCTGGCGTCTTGTATTAATTGCGAGGGCGAGTAAAAGCCCATGGGCTGGCTGTTTAATAAGCCGCAATAGAAGGCTGCTGGGTAGTGGCATTTAAGCCACGCCGAGGCGTAGGCTAATAAAGCAAAACTGGCAGAGTGGGACTCGGGAAAACCATAAGCGCCAAAACCTTTCATTTGGCTGAACAGGCGCTCGGCAAAATCTTCGCTATAGCCGCGCTCGCGCATACCGTCGACTAGCTTGCTGCGGAATTTGACTAAATCACCGTTTTTGCCCCAGCTGGCCATCGCTCTGCGTAGTTGGTCGGCTTCGCCGCCGCTAAAGCCAGCGGCAACCATGGCGAGCTGAATAACCTGCTCTTGAAATACCGGCACGCCGAGGGTGCGTTTTAATACTCGGGCAATAGCGTCATTTTCATATTCGGCTTTTTCTAAGCCCTGCCGTCGCTGTAAAAACGGATGCACCATACCGCCTTGAATAGGGCCGGGCCTGACAATGGCGATTTGAATAACGAGATCGTAAAAAGTGCGGGGTTGCAGCCTTGGCAACATGGTCATTTGCGCGCGGGATTCAATTTGAAAGACCCCGACGCTGTCGGCGGTGCAGAGCATTTGATAGGTGGCGGGGTCTTCAGCGGGTATATCGCTGAGTTGCTGAACGCTGCCGCCAGCGGCGCTGATATAGCTGAGGCTTTTGCGCAGGGCGCTGAGCATGCCTAGCGCGAGCACATCAATTTTCATCATGCCTAGCGCTTCTAGGTCTTCTTTGTCCCACTGAATAATGGTGCGCTCGGGCATGGCCGCGTTTTCAATGGGTACCAAACTGGCGATGGGGTCGCGGGTAATAACAAAGCCGCCAACGTGTTGGGATAAATGCCGAGGGAAACCCAAGATTTCATTGAGCAAACTCATAAATTGTTGGACTGGCAGGCTGCCAGTCTCGAATTGACTTTCTTCTAAGCGCTGAATAAACGTGTTTTTATCGTCCCACCACGCCATATTGCCAGACAGCTTTTGCAGCAGGTAGTCGTCTAAACCCAGGGCTTTGCCCACATCTCGCACAGCACTGCGTCGCCGGTAGCTGATAATGGTGGCGGCAAGGGCGGCGTGTTGACGGCCGTATTTTTTATAAATGTATTGAATCACCTCTTCCCTGCGCTCGTGTTCAAAATCGACATCGATGTCGGGTGGTTCGTCGCGTTCGCGGGAAATAAAACGTTCAAATAATAACTGCCCTCGGGATGGGTCGACCTCGGTAATAAACAAGCAGTAACACACCGCGGAATTGGCGGCGGAACCTCGGCCCTGGCAGAGAATGCCTTGGTTGCGGGCAAACTGAACAATGTCGTAAACCGTTAAAAAATAATGCTCGTACTTTAACTCGGCAATTAAGCCTAGCTCTTTTTCGAGTAGGCTTTTAACCAGTTCCGGTATGCCTGTTGGCCAGCGCCGCTGGGCGCCATGCAAGGTGATCTCCCGCAGAAATTCGCCTGCGTTTTTGTGCATGGGCACCACTTCATTAGGGTACTGGTAGCGCAGCTCTGCCAGACTAAAGGTGCAGCGCTCGGCAACGGCGATGCTTTCTTTGAGTAAGTCGGCGGGGTAGTCGCGCTGCAGCAGTGACAGTGGTTTAAGGTAGCGTTCGCTATTGGCCTGTACTTGGCTGCCAAGGGCTTGCACCGAGGTATTAAGGCGAATCGCACTGAGTATGTCTTGTAAGGGCTTACGCTGGCGGCAGTGCATATGCACATTGCCACAGGCGAGCATATTAATGTCGTGGTGGCGAGCAATTTGGTAGCGTTTAAAATAGTAGGGTTCAGATTGCTGCTGACCGTGAAAGCTAACGCCGAGCCAGAACCGATCGTTAAAATATTTTTTCAACTCGCTAACGTGGCTCTCTGTTTCATCGGGATTAATCCAAATCGCAAAGCAGTGCTGACTATAGCGGCGTACATCGCCTAAGTTTAATTGGTAGTTGCCCTTGCTGCTGTGCAGGCGGGCGCGGCTGATCAGGGAACACAGCTCGGTATAGGCCTGCCGTGTTGGTGCGAGCATGACCAGATGAATACCTTCATCGAGAATGAATTCTGCGCCACAAATTAATTTAATATTGTGTTCTTTGCTGGCGCGGTAAGCCCGCACTATGCCAGACAGTGAGCATTCGTCGGTAATCGCAATCGCGCTATAGCCCAGTTCTGCGGCGGTAGCGACTAGCTCTTGAGGATGGGAGGCGCCCCGCAAAAAACTGAAATTGCTCAGACAGTGTAGCTCGGCGTAAGACGCGGGTGCAGGTTTTATCTTAGGCATAGGGTTAACCGAAAAAACCGTGCAGATACCAACGCCGGTTCAGACAGTCTTTAAACACCCAGCACAGGGCGCCGTGTTGGTGACGGGCAATATAGTAGTCGCGGGTTTGACGCTGAAGCCACCACTGGCCGTCGAAGCGCTCCGGGCCTTGTAATAAATGCAGCTCGCCCTGCCAAAATAAGCCTTCGGCAGTTTCGCTAATGGCCTCGGGGGGATGGCAGAGCCAGTTTGGTCGAAGTAAGTTTGTAGCGTTTGGCGTTGCAGCTTGGGCTTGTAGCTTGTTGTAGCTAGGCGTTTGTGGCGCTGTGTGAGCGTCGCGAAGTACCCAGTTCAATTCCGGGAGATGGGCGTCCTGTAAGGCAAACTGATGGCAGCGCTGGGAGCCTAGTCTAAGCCTGAGTTTGTCTAATACTTGCGCCGCTTTTTCCTGTTGTTTGCTGCTATTGGCGGTATCGAATAATTGCTCGCAGTGTTGCTCGTTACCAATAAATTGCTCGCAGCGCAGGCTTAGCGTTTCTACCGCGCCCTGCAAACTGAGGGGTTCTAAGCGTAGCATCACCAGTTCAATGAGGTTTCGGCGATCAAAATGGCGCTGGCTAAGGTCCAAAGACCAAGCCTCCTTGCTGCCATCTAAATAGTGGAACTCCCATTGCAAATCGCGATTTAGACATTGGCGCAGGCGCAGATAGTGTTCCAACTCACTGAGTAAGGCCGAAATAGGAAAGCGCAGCTGCTGCTTGCTGTGCAGGCCGCCGTCAAAATGGCGCTGGCTATTAAACGTGTCGGGAGGCGCAAACTTGGGCCGAATATCGGCCTGCTCGCCCTGTAATTTAGCCAGCGTGGTGGTGATGCCTTTGCCAAAGCGGCGCTCAAGTTCGGCGCGGGGTAGGTCTTGAATATTGCCGAGCGTGTGCATGCCCATTTCTCGCAAAGTATTTAGGGTTTTGGGCGCGAGTGGTAAAAGGTCGATAGGTAGCGCCTGCAGGGCATTATGTAATTCGTCTTGATGAAGCTGGCCTGCGGCATTCACTAACTTGGCGGGGCTGATGTTTTGGTGGCTGAGCAATTCTGCCGCCAGCGGGGTGTGGGCAATCCCCAGCTGCACGCTAAGCCCCCGGCGCCGGAAGGCGCTAATGAATTTGCGGTAGAGCCGCGCTAGGTTTTTAAACAAGCGCAAGGATGCACTGAGTTCCAGCAGTACCGCATTGGGCGGACAAAGGCAGATATCGCCACTGAAGCGGTAAGCCCAGAGCGCAATATTCTCTAAATACTGTTGCTCGGCCTGTAAGTCGCGAGGACGAAGTTCGAGGGCACTACATAAACTCATTGCACTCGACACCGACATGCCAGCAGCAATTCCCGTCTGTTGAGCTGCATCATTCGCCATGACAATAATATTGTTATGGCGTAGTGCCAGCATGCCAGCCGAGGACTTTGCGCCGAGGGCGTCGAGTGGCAGCGCAGGCAACCGCAGGCATAACCACAGCATTAGTGAGGCGGCTCATTGCTGCCAGTCTTGCTGACTCTAACCGTGCTGTCTTGCTGCGCTGCCTTGGCGAATATAGCGGTATTGGCGAGTAAATTGATTTTGCGCAGGGCTTGGGGCTGAGTCTGTGCTTTTGCGGCAGATACGCTGTTATAGGTCGGCCACGTCACGGCGGCACTTTGCTGTAAATACAGGGCGGCGGGGCGGGCTAATTGCAGTTGCTGCCCGGCATGACCGCCTTGCTGTTTAATGATATTAATCTGTAGGGCTTGCTGTGCGGCGCACAAATTTAAGCGCAGGGGGGCGGGAGATATCTGCTGGGCCAAGCTTGCGGGGCGAAAATGCAGATGCCAGCACTGGCCCTCGAGGGCGGCTATGTGCAGGCGACGTAGCTGCCTATCATTTAGGTTCGGTTCATTAAACCAGCTTAATACCGCACTATACGCGCCGCTGCGCAGCAACTCTTCTGCGGCCCAAAGCTGATCGGCTAAGGTTTTTGGTCTGACCAAAAGTTGCTTGTTCACCGCCAAGCCCTGCGCGGCCAACGCGGGGGCATGAGGTAAATAGGGTGGGTTTAACCACGCCATTGGCCGGTCTGCCAGATGTTCGCGGAGGGCTGGCAGTAAAAACCACAGCTCACCAATACCGTATTCCCCCAATAACTCAGTAGAACCGCTGCGGGGCCAGCCGCCGGTGTGCAGGGCGTTATCTAAGGCGCTAAACCCTGTGCTCAGGCGATCACTAGCCGCCGCTGAACGGCGGAGTTGTTGGCCTCGCCAGAGCTTGCGCTCATCGAGTAATTGATTGAGAGAGTGACTTTTCATTGCATTGCACAAACTACATTAGCGGGTACTTGCTGTATGTATATACAGTATATTATATGGCGTGAATGTCAATGTTGGATAAGGCGATGAAAGCTGCTGGTCTTATAGCTTTAGCTATGTGGGTATTTGTTGCTGGTGTGTTATCTATGTTATGTCGATGAGCTTCGGGTGGTTTATCATGCTTGAGACGCGTCTATTTTAGGTTGATGAATATGATATTTTCTTCTTGCTCGGCTTTTCCATTTCTCGTAAAAGCACGGGCATTCACTTTGCGGAACGGCCGGTGTTAGGTAGTCTTCGGTTTGCTTTGGTCGACCTTGAAACCACGGGCGGGCAGGCCAAGCAAGATCACATCATGGAAGCGGCGGTTCGCGTTGTTGGCGGCGATGTGGATCTGGAATGGCAGTCTTTAATTGACCCTCTTTGTTCGGTGCCTTCATTTATTCAAGGTCTTACCGGCATCAGTAACAGTATGTTGCGGGGCAAACCACGATTTTCTGACGTGCAGGAAACCCTGTGGTCGTATTTAGATGGTGCCATTTTAGTTGCCCATAATGCCCGCTTTGATGCGGGGTTTTTGCGCGCTAATTTTGCGCGTTATGGCCGCGACTACCAGCCACGTGTTTTATGTACGCTGAAATTGGCGCGTACCTTGTACCCCGACTGGCCAAAACACGGTTTAGAGGCCATTTGTGAACGTATCGGTTTTTACTCGGAAGTGCATCACCGGGCTATGGCCGACGTAGATGCGATGAAAGCTTTTCTCGACTACGCCCGCGCCGATAAAGGCGAAGCCATTTTTAATTTTGAAGTTGGCTTGCTGTTGGGCTTGCCGGTGCTGCCGCCGTCTATTCGTCAGGCTGATATTGATGCGATTCCTCGTGAGCCAGGTATTTATCGGTTATTGGGTGAGGCGGGGGAGCTGCTGTATCTGGGCAGCGCTCGGTCTTTGCAGGAGCAGGTACTTTCTCATTTTGAAAACGCCACAGGGGACAGTAAAGCGGCAAAATTGTTGCGCCGAGTAGACGCTGTTCAGTGGCAGATGCTGGCAGGAGAGTTATCTGCGGGTTTGCATTTAAGTGTGGCCTTGCGTCACGAAAAGCCATTACTGCAGCGTCGTGCTAAGGCCTTGGGTAAACCCTGCTGTGTGCGCTTTATCATGCAAGACAGTGGCGAGTTACAACTGCGATTGCGTTCTGGCTTGCCCGCCAATATCGCGCAGACCGGTGAGACGGTTGGGCTATTTCGCGAGCGTCAACACGCTAAAACCCGTATCAGAGAGTTGGCGAAAGAACATCAGCTTTGTCTGCGACGTTTGGCGGTGCTTGTTGAGGGGGAGGTATGTGAGTGTGGTGCTTGCGCTTTAACTGCAGAGGGAACCGGTGAGTCGGCAACAGTGGCGTCGGCGGATGACTTTGCTGCGCGCGTAAAAGCGGCGTTTGCCGGATATCTGTATACGCCGTGGCCTTTTGCCGAACCAGTGTTGATTCATGAGGATAATGGCGCAGGCTTTAGCGAATGTCATTTAGTGTATGACTGGCGGCATTTTGGCAGTTTTCGCTGGAACGCTGAACGTGGGCAGTTACTTGAATTAAGCGGCTCAGCTGAACCGCTAGACTTGGCTGGGGCGCGGCGTATATGTGAGCAAGCACAAGAGTTTCGCTATGAGCATTACCGCTTATTGCGTGCCTTTCAGCATGACTTAACGTGGCAGCCATTGTCAGAGTTTACTGCAACAATAGGTGGAGAATACACGGCGTAAACTCGGCCTCTACCCCTGCGCGCTAATCAGGTATAATCGCCGCCAACATAGTGTTCTATTTAATACAGCTGCTTGCGCTTGTGGCGCGGCAGCAGATCAGTGAGATTTTCTTATGGCCATTTCTTCGTTTCATCCTCCTCTTCGCACGTTGATGGGCCCTGGCCCCTCTGATGTGCATCCGCGTATTCTTGAAGCGTTGGGTCGGCCAACACTGGGCCATCTCGACCCCTTGTTTGTGGGCATGATGGATGAAACCAAAGAGCTGTTGAAATACGCTTTTCAAACCAAGAATGAATTGACCTTGCCAATTTCTGCGCCGGGTTCAGCCGGCATGGAAGCCTGTTTTGTTAATTTGCTCGAGCCGGGTGATAAAGCGCTGGTGTGCGTGAACGGCGTATTCGGCAATCGGATGATTGAGAATGTGACGCGCTGTGGTGCCACTGCGATTCGCCTCGATTTTGCTTGGGGTACGGCAGTTGAGCCCGCCGCTGTTGAGGCGGCTTTAAAAGAACATGGCGATATTAAAGTGCTGGCTTTTGTTCACGCTGAAACGTCTACTGGCGCGTTGAGCGACGCTGAAGCCCTATGCGGCTTGGCTAAACAATACGGTTGTTTGAGCATTGTTGATGCGGTGACCTCAATGGGCGGCGTGCCGCTATTGGTTGATAAGTGGCAGGCTGATGCCGTTTATTCGGGTAGCCAGAAGTGTTTGTCGTGCACACCGGGCTTGTCGCCGGTGACTTTTAGCCCAGCGGCAGTGGCAGCCATTAAAGCCCGTAAGCACCCAGTGCAAAGCTGGTTTTTAGATATGAATCTTATTTTGGGCTATTGGGGCGAGGGCGGTAAGCGTGCCTATCACCACACTGCGCCGGTCAATGCCTTATACGGTTTGCATGAGTCTCTGGTTATGCTGCAAGAAGAGGGCCTAGAGAATGCGTGGCAGCGTCATGCCACCATGCATAGCGCCTTAGCCGCTGGCTTAGAATGCTTGGGTGTTGAGTTTGTCGTGGCTGCGGAGCAGCGTCTGCCTCAGCTCAATAGCGTTTATATTCCTCAAGGCGTAGATGACGCCGCGACGCGCCAATATTTGTTGGCCAATCACAGCTTGGAGATTGGTGCCGGTTTGGGCGACCTTGCTGGTAAGGTATGGCGTATTGGTTTGATGGGCTATAGCGCCAAGCCTGAAAATATTCGCTTGCTGTTGTCGGCACTGGCTGCCGCGATGTTGGCACAAGGCTACGAGTGTGACGCGAGCGCAGCACTTGCCGCTGCTGATGCCGTATTAGCGTAAATTTAGTCGCTGCAGAAATCATTGCAGCGGCAATTTATCTGCTAATCTTTAGGTATCGCAGTTCCCGCTACCTTAAATGATGAGTGTGTCGACGTGAGTTCAAGTACCCCTTTGATTGAGCAAATCCGCGCGGATTTGCTGCAGGCGATTGAAAATGATGCCGTTGTACTGCCGACCTTGCCAGAAGTGGCCTTGGAGATCCGCGAGGCAGCCAGTGACCCAGACGTCAATATTGCAATGCTGGCCACCATTATTGAAAACGATAGCTCAATAGCGGCGAGAATTTTACGGGTTGCCAATAGTTCTCTACTGCGTGGTTTACAGCCGATTAACGACGTAAAAGGTGCTATCGGTCGCATTGGCTTGGGTTATACCAGTACCTTGGTGACGACCTTGGCGATGCAGCAAATCTTTCTGTCGACCAAAGAGTCTTTAAATCAGCGCATGCGCAGCATTTGGGTGCAGAGTACCGACGTTGCGGCAATTTCCTATACCTTGGCGAAATCTCAGCTTCATCTCAAACCAGAGCTGGCCACACTCGCGGGAATTATTCACCAGATTGGCGCTTTGCCAATATTGTCTTATGCGGTTGGTCGAGGTTTTTTGCGGGACCATCCCGAGTTGCTAGACCAGGCCTTGCTAGAACTGAGTCCAGAAGTGGGGCGCCGAATTCTAGAGGTTTGGGGTTTTGCCCAGGAGTTAATTGTTGTTCCTGAAGGCTGCGCCGATTTTAGTCGTGATATTGAAAAAGCGGATTATGCCGATATTGTCACCGTAGCAAGATTGCAAACGTATGTCGGTACGCAGCATCCCTTGGCGGAAGTCGATTGGGCTGAGGTGACCGCATTTGCGCGACTTGGTTTGCCGGTGACACCGGGTGAAAGCGATGAGGCCTATCAGCAGCAGATCGAATTAATGCAGGGCATGTTGCGCGACTGACGAAAACCGATCGCGCTGCATGTCAGTTTATTTGATGAGCAGCGCGTCCCCCTCCGATTTATATCTCTTTTAAAGCTCCTAGGTAAACAATCTGCGCTTAATGGCTTAGTCTTTTCGCTGGGCGTCAAATTGCTGGCCGTTTACCTTCGCGCTAGCGTCACTCATCAAATACAAATACAGCGGCATAATGACGTCGGGTAGCGGATTGTCCTGCGGATTTTCACCAGGGTAGGCAGTGCGGCGCATGACGGTTTGGGTGGCGCCGGGATTGATCGTGTTCACTCTGGTGTTGTTCAGCTCAAACTCTTCATCAGCGAGTACTTGCATAAAACCTTCGGTGGCAAATTTAGAGACCGCATAGGCCCCCCAGAATGCCCGACCTTTGCGGCCGACGCTGGATGAGGTCAACACAATAGAGGCTGAATTGGCGGCGGCTAACATTGGAAGCAGGGCTTGGGTCATCATAAACGCGGCGGTGATATTGACGTGTAATACGTCGTCCCAGCTGTCGACAGTGGTTTGTGCCAAAGTACGGCGCTGGCCGAGTATGCCAGCATTGTGAAGCAGGCCGTCAAGGTGACCAAATTCCCGTTCAATGGTGTTGGCCAGCTCCTCGTAATCTTTCATCACCGCGCCGCGTAAATGCACGGGGTAGATGGCGGCTTGGGGGTAGCCAGCGGCTTCGATCTCGTCGTAGACCGCTTCCAGTTTTTCAACGGTGCGGCCGAGTAAAATAACGGTGGCGCCGTGTTCGGCAAAGCTCAACGCTGCCGCACGGCCAATGCCGTCACCAGCACCGGTCACTAAAATGGTTTTACCCGCTAAACATTGGGGAGCGGCAATGAAATCACTGGGGAGGCTTAGGGGCACGGATTATCCTCGGCTTAAGAAGTATGTAGCTGGTTAATTAAGGGAATTAAATCTAGGGCTTGGGCGACGAGGTAGTCTGCTGCCCAGCTTTCGGCGCTGTCACCGGCTGAAACATAGCCGTAAGCGCAGGCCACGGTGCGCATGCTGGCATTGCGGCCAGCGTCGATATCGCGGCGGTGGTCGCCCACGTAAATGGTGTGTGCGGGCAGGCAGTTGATTTCTTTGCAGGCCAAGTAGATCGGTTCTGGGTGCGGCTTGCGATTTGTGACGTGGTCTGGGCAAATCGCGGTGGCGCAGCGCTGGTCTAGGCCCATCGCCGCGAGCAGTGGCTCAGTGAAGCGGGCGGGCTTATTGGTGACGATGCCCCATTTCATGCCGAGTGATTCTATGTGCGTCAAGACTTCGCTCATGCCGGGGAAGAGCGTGGTGCTGACCGCGAGCTGAACCAGGTAGCGGTCAAGAAATTCATCGAGCAGGGCTTGGAAACCCGCTTCGCCTTCTTGCTGTTGAAAACCGAGGCTGACCACCGCGCGGGCGCCATCGGACACCCGCTTGCGCACTTCGTCATAACTCTGCGGCGCTAATTCGCGCTCGCTGAGCATGGCGTTTAATACCGCGGTGAAATCCACTGCGGTATCAAGCAGGGTGCCATCTAGGTCAAATAACACAGCTTTCAACATTAAAGTGGCTTCTTAACGTGAATCATGTAATTGACGTCGACATCTTTATCGTTAAGACGATAAGTGCGCAGTATGGGGTTGTAGGTTAAGCCAGTCATATGCTGCAGCTGTAAGTCGGCTTGACGCACCCAGTTGGCTAGCTCGGCAGGGCGAATAAAGCGGCTGAAGTCGTGGGTGCCTCGGGGTAGCATTTTTAATAAATACTCGGCACCAACAATGGCGAACATAAAGGCCTTGGGGTTGCGGTTGATGGTTGAAAAATAAATATCGCCACCGGGTTTGCAGAGTTTGGCGCAGGCGCGAATGACTGATGATGGATCGGGCACGTGTTCTAGCATTTCTAAACAGGTGACCACGTCGTAGCCGCCCGCTTCTGCCTCGGCGAGTTCTTCGGCGGTAATTTGTAAATACTCAACCTTGGTGCCTGACTCCAGCTGGTGCATGCGGGCAACGCTGAGGGGCGTCTCGCCCATGTCGATGCCTTTTACTGTGGCACCGCGCTGGGCCATGGATTCAGACAGTATGCCGCCGCCGCAGCCGATATCGACAACCTTGCGCTCGGCCAGCGGTGAGCGCTCGTCAATATAGTTAACTCGCAGTGGGTTGATGTCGTGCAGGGGTTTGAATTCGCTGTTGCGGTCCCACCAGCGGTGGGCGAGTTCTTCAAATTTGGCGATTTCCGCGGGGTCGACATTATTGCCTGCGCTGTTTGATTGAGCCTGCTGCATTTTATTCTCCGCTAATTTTTTTGCGCCAGAGCTCGGCACGGGCAATGATGTCCCGGCTGTCTAGCGTGGTCAGTTCGCCATTATCCAGCACCTTGCGGCCCATGATCCAGCTATAGCGAACTCGGTGGCTGATATTAGTGTAAGCAATTTGCGATACGGGGCTGTATATAGGCTGTTGTTCTAGTGCCGATAGATCAATGGCGATAATGTCGGCTTGCTTACCTACTTCTAGGCTGCCGACTAAGTGGTCGATACCTAATGCTTTGGCGCCGTTCAAGGTTGCCATTTCTAGCGCGTAGCTGTCGGGCAGGGCGCTGGCGTCACCGGCTACGGCTTTGCCGAGTAGGGCAGCGGTGCGCATCTCGCCAAATAGATCCAGATCGTTATTGCTGGCGGCGCCGTCGGTGCCAATGGCGACATTAATGCCCGCCTTGCGCATTTTTTCAACAGGTGAAAAGCCGCTGGCCAATTTTAAATTGGATTCAGGGCAGTGCACTGCGTGACAGCCATGACTGGCGAGGGTGGTAATATCCTCGTCGTTGAGGGCTGTTAAGTGCACGCACTGGGTTTTGGGGCCGAGTAAGCCAAGTTCCGCAAGGCGCGCGATGGGGCGTTTGCCAGTTTGCGTTACCGCGTCATCCACTTCTTGCTGGGTTTCATGGAGGTGGATTTGAATGGGGGCGTCGAGCTCGGCGGCCAGTGTGACTATTCGCTGCATGGCATCGTCGCCAACGGTATAGGGAGCGTGAGGGCCAAAAGCGATATTGATCAGTTCGCTGTGTTTGTGTTCGTCGAGCAGGGCTAAGCCTTTGCGCAGATAGTCGTCGGGGCCGCTGCCCCAGGCGCAGGGAAAGTCGAATATGGGAAAGCTGAGCTGGGCGCGAATGCCCGCCTTGCGGACCACCTCGGCGGTGGCCTCGGGGAAGAAATACATATCGCTAAACGTGGTGGTGCCGCTGCGGAGCATTTCGGCAATGGCCAGCTCGCTGCCGTCGCGCGCAAAATCGGCATTTACCCATTGTCCTTCGGCGGGCCAGATGTGGTCGTTAAGCCAGGTGTGCAGGGCTTTGTCGTCGGCCATGCCGCGAAACAACGTCATGGCGGCGTGGCCGTGGGCATTGATTAGCCCCGGCATTACCGCGTGGTGTTTGAGTTGGAGGGTTTCGGTGGCGGTAATCGACTGCGCCTCGGCGGCGGGCAGGATGGCGCTGATTTTACCGTCGCTAATGGCAATGGCGTAATTGGCCAAGGCGGCTGAGCTGGGGGCAATTGGGATGATCCAGCGGGCAAAAATCAGGGTGTCGGCGCGATTGATAATGGGGGCGGGCATAGGGCTGTCCGGATCCTGTTGAACAAAGTCGCAAGTATACCCGCAAAGTGCGCGGCTGTGGGCTGATTTGTGGCGATAGCATATTGATTTGCGGCGATTTTGAACTGTCTACGAGCGTTGGAATTATGCTATCATTGCCCTTTTATTTTCTGCTTCGAGCTGTTGCGTCGCTTGCGGTGATGGCGTCAGTACTGGCTTAAATACCGGATGCGGCCGATTTCTCAGCGCCAATGCTGCGAAGCGAGTATCCATAATAAGGAATTACCCCGTTCATGGCTGATATAGCTAAAGAGATTTTGCCGGTCAATATTGAGGATGAGCTAAAGCAGTCCTACCTCGATTATGCAATGAGCGTAATTGTGGGTCGTGCACTGCCCGACGTCCGGGATGGTTTGAAACCGGTTCACCGCCGAGTGCTGTTCGCGATGAGCGAACTTAATAACGACTGGAATAAGGGCTATAAGAAGTCGGCCCGTGTTGTTGGTGATGTTATTGGTAAATACCATCCCCATGGCGATTCTGCTGTTTACGACACCATCGTTCGGATGGCGCAGCCCTTCTCGCTGCGCTATATGCTGGTCGACGGCCAAGGTAACTTTGGTTCGATCGACGGTGATAATGCAGCGGCGATGCGATACACCGAAATTCGCATGCGCAAAATTGCCCATGAAATCCTCGCCGATCTCGACAAGGAGACTGTGGATTGGGTGCCTAACTACGATGGCACCGAGCAAATTCCAGAGGTAATGCCAACTAAGATTCCTGCGCTGCTGATTAACGGCTCATCAGGTATTGCGGTGGGCATGGCGACCAATATTCCGCCCCACAACTTAACGGAAGTGATTAATGGTTGCTTGGCAACCCTTGATAACCCCGATATCACCGTTGAAGAGTTGATGGAGCATATTCCTGGCCCAGACTTTCCAACGGCCGCAATCATTAACGGCCGCGCAGGTATCGTCGAAGCTTATAAAACCGGCCGTGGCCGTATATACATCCGCGCCCGCGCCGAAGTTATTATCGATGAAAAGACTCACCGTGAAACGATTCTTATCCACGAGCTGCCGTATCAGGTAAACAAAGCGCGTTTGATTGAGAAAATCGCAGAGCTGGTTAAAGAGAAGAAAATAGAAGGCATTTCTGAGCTGCGCGATGAGTCTGATAAAGACGGTTTACGCGTGGTTATTGAGATGAAGCGCGGCGAAAGCGGCGAAGTGGTCTTAAATAATCTTTACGCCCAGACCCAGCTGCAGAATGTGTTTGGTATTAATATTGTTGCGCTAGTCGACAAGCAGCCGCGCATCCTTAATTTAAAGCAGCTTATTGAATACTTTATTCGTCACCGTCGCGAAGTGGTCACTCGTCGTACCGTGTACCTGCTGCGCAAGGCGCGGGAGCGCGGCCATGTATTGGAAGGTCTCGCGATTGCGATTTCCAATATCGATGAAATTATTACCACCATCAAAGCCTCGGCAACGACTCAGGAAGCAAAGGAAGCTTTGATTTCTCGGCCTTGGCAGCTGGGTGATGTTGCTGGAATGCTTGAGCGCGCTGGCGAAAATGCCTGCCGCCCAGATGATCTAGAAGACATGTACGGCATGCGTGACGGCCAGTATTTTCTGTCGCCAGTTCAGGTGCAGGCAATCCTGGATTTGCGTCTGCAAAAGCTGACCGGTCTTGAGCACGAAAAGCTGCTGGGCGAGTATCAGGAACGCTTGTTGGAAATTGCTGAATATCTGAATATTTTGGCTAATCCAGATGTGTTAATTGCGGTTATTCGCGGTGAGCTTGAGCAGGTTGTTGCCGACTATGGTGATGAGCGCCGCAGTGAGATTGTTGCGTCGCATTTGGATTTGAATCACGAAGACTTAATCCCCGAAGAAGACCGCGTTGTGACTATCTCCAATGGCGGTTACGCCAAGTCGCAGCCCTTAGATACCTACCAAGCCCAGCGTCGCGGTGGCATGGGCAAGTCGGCGACCTCGGTTAAAGACGAAGATTTTGTTGAGCATTTGTTGGTGGTGAACACTCATACCACTATTTTGTGTTTCAGCAATATTGGTAAGGTTTACTGGTTGAAGGTTTACCAAATTCCAGTCGCAGGCCGCAACTCCCGGGGCCGACCAATGGTGAATTTATTGCCACTGGGTGAAGACGAACGTATTACCTCAATATTGCCGGTGAATGAATACACTGAAGGCTACTTTATTTTTATGGCCACCGGTCTGGGTACCGTGAAAAAGACCCCGCTAGAGGCCTTTTCTCGCCAGCGCAGTGTTGGCTTGCGGGCGATCGAGCTTGATGAAGGTGATGTGCTAATTGGCACCGCAATTACTAACGGCGAAAACGATATCCTGCTGTTGACCAGTGCGGGTAAAGCGGCGCGTTTTGCTGAGCAAGATGTGCGCGCCATGGGCCGTACTGCGCGCGGTGTGCGTGGTATCCGTATGGATGAAGGTCAGCGCGCCATCGCCATGATTATTCCCCAAGAGGGCGGCTGTGTGTTGACCGTGTCTGAAAATGGCTACGGTAAGCGTACTTTGGTTGAAGACTTCCCTGCGAAGGGGCGCGGTAACCGCGGTGTTATCGCCATGGCCATGAGCGAGCGTAATGGCCCGCTGGTTGGCGCCGTGCAAGTCTTTGAAGGCGACGATCTGATGCTGATTAGTGATCAGGGCACCTTGGTGCGTACCCGCACCGATGAAGTGTCGATTCTGAGTCGTAATACCCAAGGTGTTCGAGTTATTCGTCTTAAAGAAGACGAGCATTTGGTCGGCGTGCAACGGGTAGACGAAGAGGACGAAGCATTGCCATTGGATGAAGACGGCGAGCCAATTGTCGCGAGCGAAGCGGATGTGATTGCCGCTGAGCCAGATGATAGCGCCGCTGACGATGCGCCTGCGGTTGACGAGTAAGCTGTTTATTCGCAAATTTTTTAGCTAAGTAAAGGCGGCGGGCTTAACGCTCTGCCGCTATTTAATTTTTAATCTTTGGAGTGGCAACGTAAATGGCACGTCGTTTTAATTTTTGTGCAGGCCCAGCTTCTATTCCTGAAGCCGTATTAACTGAAGCCGCCGAGCAAATGCTGGATTGGCAAGGGCGCGGTTTGTCAGTAATGGAAATGAGCCACCGCTCCGATGAGATGGTTGGTATTGCCAATGAGGCTGAGGCGGATCTGCGCGAGTTGATGGGGATTTCCGACGACTACGCCGTGCTGTTCTTGCAAGGCGGCGCTAGCAGCCAATTTTCTGCCGTGCCTTTAAACCTGATGGGTGAAGGCAAGGTTGTTGACTACGTGAATACCGGTGAGTGGTCTAAAAAGGCCATTAAAGAAGCCAAGCGCTATGCCAAAGTGAATGTGGTCGCCAGTTCAGAAGACACTAACTTCACCACAATTCCTGCTTTTGATAGCTGGAAGCTGAGCGAAGATGCGGCGTATTTGCATTACACGCCAAATGAAACGATTGGCGGTTTGGAGTTTTTCTGGACACCAGAAAGCAAGGTGCCTTTAGTCGCCGATATGTCGTCGACTATTTTGTCGCGTCCGGTGGATGTGAATAAATTTGGCTTGATCTACGCTGGGGCCCAGAAAAACATCGGCCCTGCCGGTTTGACCATCGTTATTGTGCGCAAAGACCTGTTGGGTAAAGCCAACGCGATGACGCCAACGATGATGGATTACAAGACGGCTGCCGATAATGACTCTATGTACAATACTCCGCCAACCTTGGCGTGGTATTTGGCGGGCTTGGTATTTAAATGGCTGAAGGCCCAGGGTGGTCTGGAAGCGATGGAAGTGCTTAACCGCCGTAAAGCAGAAAAACTGTATAGCTATATTGATGCCAGCGGTTTTTACAGCAACCCCGTTGAAGTGGCGAGCCGCTCGCTGATGAATATTCCCTTTGTTTTGGCAGACGCAAGCTTGGACAAAGCTTTCCTTGCCGGTGCTGAAGAAGCGGGACTGCTGAATTTGAAAGGCCACCGCTCTGTGGGTGGTATGCGCGCCAGTGTTTACAATGCGGTACCAGAAGAAGCAGTAGATGCCTTAATCGCTTACATGAAAACCTTCGCCGAGCAGAACAGCTAAGACTATGAGTGAAAGCAAAACGTCGCCAGTAGATCTCAATACCCTACGTCAGGATATCGATAGTATCGATACCCAGATACACGAGTTATTGAATAGACGCGCCCGCTGTGCCCAGCAAGTGGCTGAAGTTAAGTTGGCTGAATTCGCGGCGGCCCAGCAGTTTGAGTCCAGTGGCGACAGCAATAGCTCCCAGCAATTATTGTTTTATCGTCCAGAGCGTGAGGCTCAGGTCTTAGAGCGGGTGAAGGCGGCCAATAAGGGCCCCTTGGCTGACGATACTGTCGCGTTTATCTTTCGCGAAATTATGTCGGCGTGTTTGGCGCTGGAAAAGCCGATGGAAGTGGCTTATCTCGGCCCCGGCGGCACCTTTACCCAAGCGGCGGCATTGAAGCACTTTGGTCACGCAGTGATCAGTCTGCCCCAGGCGTCTATTGATGGTGTGTTTGCTAAGGTGGAGTCTGGGCAGTGTCACTACGGTGTGGTGCCAGTAGAGAACTCTACCGAGGGAATGGTTTCTCACACCTTAGATGCTTTTATTAATTCGCCACTAAAGATTTGCGGTGAAGTTGAGCTGCGAATTCGCCTACACCTTTTGGTAAGCAGCCAAACTTCTGGCAAAGATATAAAGCGTATCTGTGCTCACCAACAAGCTTTGGCGCAAAGCCGCCGCTGGTTGGATGCGAATTTCCCCGGTATTGAGCGCGCTGCAGTAAGCAGTAATGGCGAAGCCGCGAGAATGGCGGCAGAGGAGGAGGGCGTCGCTGCGATTGCAGGGGATTTGGCGGAAAGCCAATACGGCTTGCAGCGCTTGGCGGGTAATATCGAAGATCAGCCCGACAATACCACGCGTTTTCTTATTATTGGTCGCGAGAATGTGTCGCCCAGTGGTCGTGATAAAACGTCCTTGGTGGTCTCTGCTCGCAACCGCCCAGGAGCGCTATTTAAGCTGCTAGAACCGTTCCAGCAAGCCGATGTCATGCTAACCCGGATAGATACCAGGCCTTCGCGTAGCGAGACGTGGACCTATGTGTTCTTTATCGAATTTGAAGGTCATCGCGACGATCCTAAAATTATCGATATTCTCAATACCATTGAGCAGCACTCCATTATGTTTAAAGTCTTGGGTTCTTACCCCAAGGCGGCGCTTTAGTTATGTGTTTGCCCCTAGCCCTAATGCGGAAGGTAACTGAATAGTGAGTTGCGATGTATTTGCGCTGGCGAATGCCGGTGTGCATGGTTTACAGCCCTACCAGCCGGGCAAGCCGATTGAAGAGTTGCAGCGCGAGCTGGGTTTAAGCGATGTTGTTAAGCTGGCCAGCAATGAAAACCCGCTGGGGCCGTCACCGCTGGCCTTGGCTGCGGCTGAAAAAGCCTTAAAAAATCTGCATCTTTACCCCGATGCCAGCGGTTTTGAACTTAAGAAAAAATTGGCAGCAAAATTAGGTGTGACTGAGCTGCAGTTTACTCTCGGCAATGGTTCGAATGATGTGCTTGACCTTATTGCGCGCACGTTTCTTGGGCCAGGCTGCTCAGCTGTATTTTCTCAGCACGCCTTTATAGTTTACCCCATTGCCGTACAGGCGGTGGGTGCCCGTGCGATAGTAACGCCTGCGAAAAACTGGGGTCACGACCTTGATGCCATGGCGGCGGCAATTGAAGCTGATACTCGTGTGGTGTTTATTGCCAACCCTAATAACCCCACCGGCAATTACTTAAATCGCAAAGAATTGTCGGCGTTTCTCGCCAAAGTGCCAGACCATGTGATGGTGGTGCTTGATGAGGCTTATATTGAATTTGCCGGTGCCGATGACTTTCCGGATGGTCTCGATTTTTTAAAGACCTATTCAAATATTATTGTTACCCGTACTTTTTCTAAGGCCTACGGCCTAGCTGGTTTGCGTATTGGCTATGGTATAAGTAGCGCTGATACCGCCGATTTGCTGAACCGAGTGCGAGCGCCTTTTAATGTTAGTGTGCCAGCCTTGGCGGCGGCCCTTGCGGTGCTGGATGACGATGATTATTTGCAGCGTAGTCAGCAGGTCAATCGCGACGGTATGCAGCAGCTATGTCAGGGTTTGGATACGCTAGGTCTGGCTTATATTCCTTCGTTGGGTAATTTTGTCGCTATTGAGTTGGCGGGCGATGCCATGCCAATTTACCAAGCACTTTTGCGTGAAGGCGTTATTGTGCGGCCGGTTGGCGTGTATCAAATGCCCAAACACTTGCGGGTGTCGATTGGCCTTAAACACGAGAATCAGCGCTTTCTTGCGGCGCTGAAAAAGGTGTTGAGTGTCTAAGTTTTATATCAATAAACTCGCCATTATCGGTCTTGGGCTGATGGGCGGCTCACTGGCTCGTGCACTGAAAGCGCAGGGCGCGGTAGGTGAGGTGGTTGCCACGGGACGCCGCGCAGCCTCCTTAGAAAAAGGTTTAGCGCTGGGTGTGATCGACGCGTGGACTCTTGATATGAAAGAGGCTGTTGCGAATGCTGATGTGGTGGTCATTGCCACGCCGACCTTGATTGCTGAAAATGTACTGGCTGAGCTGGCACCGCTAATGACGCCGTCGATGGTTGTCACCGATGTTGCCAGTGTAAAAGGCAATATGCTGCGCGCTGCCGAGCGGGTGTTTGGTGAAGTGCCTGCCAATTTTGTGATGGGTCACCCCATTGCCGGTTCCGAGCAGAGCGGTGTAGAAGCAGCTACCGTTGATTTGTTTTTAGACCACCGTGTGATTCTGACGCCTTTAGCCACGACGGCCGAAACTGGAACAGCGCTGATACAGGCGATGTGGGAAGTCTGCGGCGCCGAAGTGGTGTGCATGGATGTGGCGGAACACGATTCGGTGCTGGCGGCGACCAGTCACTTGCCTCATGTGCTTGCGTATACCCTTGTTGATGCCCTTGCTCAGAATGGTTCTGCCGCGGATATTTTTCGTTTTGCTGCCGGTGGTTTTCGCGACTTTACGCGTATTGCTTCCAGTGACCCAACCATGTGGCACGATATTGCCCTTGCCAATCAAGACGCAATATTACAGGGCATAGATGATTTCAGTGCCCATTTAGACAAAGTCCGCGCGGCCATTGCCAGCGGTGACGGTGACAGCCTTTACGCGACCTTTGATCGCGCTAAGCGCGCTCGCGACGAACACTTTTTGGGCCAGTACCTCAGTCGGCAAAAGAAATCGCCCTCATCTTAATTAGCTTATTAAAGAGACTCTAATCGTGGAATTCCTATTGCAGCCCGGTGGTCAGATGCGCGGTACAGCCCGTGTTCCCGGCGATAAATCTATTTCCCATCGCTCCATTATGCTCGGCGCGATTGCTGACGGCACCACCACCGTTGATGGTTTTCTTGAAGGTGAAGATGCGCTGTCGACGCTGAAAGCCTTTCAGGCCATGGGTGTGCAAATCGACGGCCCGGAAAATGGCCGGGTAGTGATTCACGGCGTTGGTCGCGATGGATTGAAAGCGCCTGCTGGCGATTTATATGTGGGTAATTCCGGCACCTCGATGCGCCTGCTGGCGGGCTTACTGGCGGGTCAAAATTTCGATGTCACCATGACTGGCGACGTATCGCTGAGTAAGCGGCCTATGGAGCGGGTAGCCGCGCCGCTGCGTGCAATGGGCGCGGTGGTTGAAACCGGTGAAGGTGGACGTCCCCCCTTAACCTTGCGCGGTGGCAGTAAATTACAGGGTATTGATTACGTGCTGCCCATGGCCAGTGCTCAGGTCAAATCCTGCGTGTTGTTGGCTGGCTTGTACGCGGAAGGTCAAACCCGCACCACTGAACCAGCGCCCACTCGAGATCACAGCGAGCGCATGCTGCGTGGTTTTGGCTACGACGTTCAGGTCACGGGCCCCGTGGCCACGCTTCAGGGTGGCGGTCGTTTGTCGGCAGTACACATTGACGTGCCAGCGGACATCTCTTCGGCGGCCTTTTTTATGGTGGCGGCGAGTATTTGCCCCAATGCCGATTTAACCCTTGAGCACGTTGGTATTAACCCCACCCGCGTTGGCGTCATCAATATTCTTCGCGCTATGGGTGGTGATATCACCGTCTTTAATGAACGCGAAGTGGGTGGCGAGCCAGTGGCAGATATTCGTATTCGCCATGCCAAGCTTAAGGGTATTAATATTCCAGAAGATCAGGTGCCTTTAGCAATTGATGAATTTCCCGTGCTGTTTGTGGCAGCCGCTTGCGCGGAAGGCCGCACGGTACTGACCGGCGCCGAAGAATTGCGGGTTAAAGAGAGCGATCGAATTCAAGTCATGGCCGATGGTCTGCAGGCGATGGGTATTTCCGCTGTACCGACTGAAGACGGTATTGTGATTGAAGGCGGTCAAATCACGGGTGCAGCAGTTAATAGCCACCACGATCACCGTATTGCCATGTCCTTTGCGGTGGCCTCGCTGCGCGCAACTGACATAATCCGGATACAAGATTGTGATAATGTCGCGACCTCTTTTCCCAATTTTGTTGAATTGGCAGCTGGCTTAGGCATGCAGATTCAACAGCTGGACGCTGAGAACGCCTCATGAATAATTTAGTGGTCCCTGTTATCGCCATCGACGGCCCCAGCGGCTCGGGGAAAGGCACTTTGTGTCAGACCTTGGCTCGCCATTTTGGCTGGCATTTATTAGATAGCGGCGCCTTATACCGCTTAACCGGTATGGCCGCCGATCGTCACGGCGTGGCGTTGGACGACGAACTGGCCGTTGCCGAACTGGCTAAAAACTTAGATGTGCAGTTTGTGCCTGGCGCGGCGGGCGAGCCGACCTCAGTATTGTTGGAAGGGGATGATGTAAGCGGCGAGTTGCGCACCGAGAAAACCGGCCTGTTAGCCTCGAAAGTGGCGGTTTTGGGCGCCGTGCGCAGCGCTTTATTGCAACGCCAGCGTGATTTTGCCCAGGCGCCGGGCTTGGTTGCCGATGGCAGGGACATGGGTACGGTGGTGTTTACTGATGCACCGCTCAAGATATTTTTAACCGCCAGCGCCGAGGAACGCGCCGAGCGGCGCTATAAGCAGTTGAAATCAAAGGGTGATAATGTTAATCTCGCGACCCTTTTATTGGAGATTCAGGCTCGCGATAAGCGAGATTCTGAGCGCGAACTGGCTCCTTTAAAGCCCGCTGCTGACGCGATACAACTTGATAGCAGTGGTTTAGGGATAGAAGAAGTGTTCGAACGGGTGTTGGCAGAAGCCAAGATTCGACTGCCTAGCTTGTAAAAGCGGGTAAAAAACCGTCACAGACAGCGCAAATACCAGCTGGCGTTGTTTTGGGGCAATATGAATTGACCCGTGTAAGCTGGATACACGGCGATACGGTGGCGATGCCACTATTAATACTCAGGTAATGACTAATGAGCGAGAGCTTTGCTGATCTATTTGAAGAAAGTTTAAAAACCATTGATATGAAACCCGGTTCAATCGTAACCGGTGTTGTTATCGATATTGACAGTGATTGGGTTACCGTTCACGCCGGACTGAAATCTGAGGGTGTTATTCCTCGCGAGCAGTTCCTTAGCGAAAGCGGTGAGTTCATTCTGGCAATTGGTGACGAAGTTCAAGTTGCTCTAGAGTCTGTAGAAGATGGCTTTGGCGAAACTAAACTGTCACGTGAAAAAGCCAAGCGTGCTGAAGCATGGACTACTCTTGAAGCTGCCTATGAAGCTGAAGAAACCGTTATCGGTATCATCAATGGCAAGGTAAAAGGTGGTTTTACTGTCGACATCAACAGCATCCGTGCCTTCCTGCCCGGTTCATTGGTTGACGTTCGTCCGGTTCGCGATACTGCGCACCTCGAAGGCAAAGAACTCGAATTCAAAGTCATTAAGCTGGACCAGAAGCGCAACAACGTTGTTGTTTCTCGTCGCGCCGTTCTTGAGAGCGTAAACAGCGAAGAGCGCGAAGCGCTACTCGAATCTCTGCAAGAAGGCATGATTGTTAAAGGTATCGTTAAGAACCTGACCGACTACGGCGCATTCGTAGACTTGGGCGGTATTGACGGCCTGTTGCACATCACCGATATGGCTTGGAAGCGTATTAAGCACCCAAGCGAGATCGTGAATGTTGGCGACGAAATTGACGTTCGTATTCTTAAGTTCGACCGTGAGCGCAACCGCGTTTCATTGGGTCTGAAGCAGCTTGGCGAAGATCCATGGGTGGCTATCAAAGGCCGTTACCCAGAGAATTCACGTGTTAAAGCCAAGGTTACTAATCTGACTGACTACGGCTGCTTCGCTGAAATCGAAGAAGGCGTTGAAGGTTTGGTTCACGTTTCAGAAATGGATTGGACCAACAAAAACATTCACCCATCTAAAGTGGTTAATGTTGGCGACGAAGTAGAAGTGATGATCCTAGATATCGACGAAGAGCGTCGTCGTATTTCTTTGGGTATCAAACAGTGCCAGCAGAACCCATGGGATGCTTTCGGTGGTCAGTTCACTAAAGGCGACAAGATCAAGGGCGCTATCAAGTCTATTACTGACTTCGGTATCTTCATCGGTCTAGACGGTAATATCGATGGTCTGGTTCACTTATCAGACATTTCTTGGAACGAAACCGGCGAAGAAGCCGTGCGTAAGTTCAAGAAAGGCGACGAGATTGAGACGGTAATCCTGTCTATCGATCCTGAGCGCGAGCGTATTTCTTTGGGCATTAAGCAGCTTGAAGACGACCCGTTCTCTAACTACGTTGCTGAAAACGACAAAGGCGCCATTGTAAATGGTGTTGTTAAAGAAGTTGACGCTAAAGCCGCTATCATCGTGTTGAGCGAAGAAGTGGAAGGCGTACTGAAAGCTTCAGAAATCAGCCGTGATAAAGTTGAAGATGCGCGTAACGTCCTGAAAGTGGGCGAGACCGTTGAAGTTAAGATTATCAGTGTTGATCGCAAGAACCGCGCAATGACCTTGTCTATTAAAGCCAAGGACGTTGACGACGAGAAAGAAGCAGTTAAGTCACTGCGTGAGAAGGACACTGAGACCGTTGCACCTGCAACTACTATCGGTGACTTGATCAAAGCTCAGATGGAAAACAAAGACTAAGGTCTGCGTGACGCGCACTTATCGTGATAAGTGCGCGTAACTATCTGGCTTATATGCAAAATAATGCTAAGCTAGGCTTGAATGTTGGCGACAACGGGAACAAGCAATGACCAAATCCGAGTTAATAGAACTAATCGCAGAGCACCAGCCTCAGCTGTCTCACAAGGACATTGAGCTGGCAGTAAAAACCATGATTGAGCATATGTCTCAGGTCTTGGCGACTGGCGATCGTATAGAAATACGCGGCTTTGGCAGTTTTTCGCTGCACTATCGGGAGCCTCGCATGGGGCGGAATCCAAAAACCGGTGATACAGTTGAGCTGCCTGGTAAATATGTTCCTCATTTCAAACCTGGTAAAGAATTACGTGAGCGGGTAAACCTGAGTATTCAATCAGGCGCTTAGTTGCGGTATCTGCTGGCGTTATTTTTTAAGAAACGGTATGGTCTTTGGCTATATCGTTTTTTTTTGTGTGGATGAAACTAGATGCGCCTCATTGGTTCGATATTAGTGCTGGTATTATTATTCGCTGTGCTGGGCTTGGGTTTACTTTTTACCCTCGAAAACGATGTGCTTGTGCCGCTGAATATTCTGGTTGCAGAGCTTCCCGCACAACGTCTGTCAACTTGGATAATACTCGCGTTCTTTTTGGGTGGCGTATGCGGTCTATTGGCAGCGTCAATTGCCATATTGCGCCTTCAGGCATCCCGGTTGAGTCTGCGCCGCCAGTTGGCTGCTAAGCCCGGTAAAGCGGTTGTGGAGAGTCGTGGTGCGGGTGTCTGAGTTTAAATGAGCAATGAGTTACTGCAGTTTTTGTTTTTTGTGGTCGCGGTGTCAGCGGGGTGGTTAGCGGGTTATTGCTATCGGCCACGGTCGGGGAAAAAAGACACTGAGACTAGTAGCTCGTATTATAAAGGTCTTAATTACTTGCTGAGCGAGCAGCCCGATGCTGCGGTGATGACCGTAATTAATGATTTGCCTGTCAATCTTGAAACACTTCCCACTCATTTGGCGCTAGGTAATTTACTGCGTAGTAAGGGTGAGGTTGATGGCGCGATCCGTGTCCATCAAAATTTGCTGTCGCGACCAAGCCTGCCCCGAGAAAAACTTCACCAGGTTCACTTAGAGTTGGCTCGAGATTATATTTCTGCCGGTGTGTTAGATCGCGCTGAGCGCTTATTGAAAGATGTGGTCGATGAGTCGGAGGTGTTTCGCGCTGAAGCCTTAGAGCATTTGCAGCATATTTATCAAACAGAGCGCGAATGGGATCACGCTATAGCCGTCGCGCTGCGCCGTTTGCCACCCCGCAGTTGGTTGAAAAAAGCCCCTGTGGCGGGGCCTGCGGATCGCCGAGTTGAGCGCGCCTTAAGTCATTTTTATTGCGAAAAAGCCCAGTTGCTGTTGGCCGAGCACAATTACAAAGAGGCGATAGCGGCTCTGCAAAGCGCCCGGCAGTTTGACCGAGATAATGTTCGTGCCTATATGTTGTCGGCCAATATTGCACTAAAACAAAATAAGCCCGAGCTGGCGCTGGACTTGCTGCATACCGCAATCGATAGGCAGGCGGCGTTTAGCTCGGAAATGTTGCCTTTGTTTCGCGAGGCCTTTGCTCGTTTTAGCGGGCGAGACGCCTATTTAGATGCCTTGCTTGGTATTGCTAAAAATACCGAGAGCTCAGCTTTTATTATTGAGGCTGCAGAGTTGATGGCGGCCAAGGATGGCAGCGAGTTAACGCTTCAATATTTATTAGATGCTGCGCGGCAGCGGCCTACCCTTGGTTTATTGGCAAAGGTGCTTGAGCAACCAGCGGCAGGAAGCGGTCAAACTCTGGAGCTGGTGCAGGGGGTATTGCTGAAATTGCGCTCAGAGCGCCCGGCCTATCGCTGCCGACAGTGCGGCTTTTCCGGTCAAAAGTTACACTGGTTGTGTCCCAGCTGTGAGCAGTGGGGTACCATAACGCCCATTCGTGGAACCCAGGGTGATTAAGCAAATATTATGAGTTCAAAAACACCACTTTCCCCAGTCATTATTGCCTTGGATTTTGCAAGGCGTGCCGAATTAGATGCGCTGGTTGATCAATTGGATCCAAGTCAGTGTCGTCTAAAAGTCGGTAAAGAGCTTTTTACTTTATTTGGTCCAGAGGTAGTAAGAAGCCTGCAGCAGCGCGGTTTTGAGGTATTTCTCGATTTAAAATTTCACGATATTCCCAATACCACGGCCGCGGCAGTGGCCGCTGCAGCTGAACTCGGGGTGTGGATGGTGAATGTGCATGCCAGTGGCGGCGCAAAAATGATGTCGGCTGCTAAAACGGCCTTGCTGCCCTACGGTAAAGACGCGCCCTTGCTGATTGCAGTCACGGTGTTAACGTCGATGCATAGTGATGAATTGGCGGCTATTGGCGTGGCAGGTGACGCGCCAGCCCAGGTATCGCGGCTCGCGGCGTTGACTGCCGACTGTGGTTTAGATGGTGTAGTCTGCTCTGCACAGGAAACGCCAATATTGCGGGCTCAAAGTTCAGACCAGTTTTTGCTGGTGACGCCAGGAATACGCCCGGCCGGAAGCGAACTCGGTGACCAGACGCGGGTAGCGACACCCGCCGATGCGATGGCGATGGGCAGTAGTTATTTAGTTATTGGACGGCCAGTTACGCGTAGCGCGAACCCTTTGGCGGCCCTTAAGGCTATAAATCAATCATTGGGCTATTGAGCTAGAGAACATTCGGCTAAATGGCCTGCTTAAAAAATAAGGAAGTTAATGTGGCTTATATAGATGTTTTTAACGGCGATGCCGACGGTTTGTGTTCACTGGTGCAATTGCGCAATGCAAATCCGGTGGAGAGTCGTCTTGTTACCGGCGTAAAACGTGATATCGATTTATTAGATCGGGTAACGGTTAGCGAGGGCGATCAGCTCACAGTGCTGGACGTGTCGCTCGATAAAAACCGCGTGGGTTTAGTGGCGGCGCTGGAGGCGGGCGCCGAAGTAACTTACGTGGATCACCATTTTGCTGGTGATATTCCGCAGCATGCTAAGTTAACTACGCACATCAATACGGCGTCTGACGTGTGTACCAGTTTATTGGTAAATGGCATGCTAAAGGGCCAATTTGCAGAGTGGGCCGTTGTTGGCGCTTTTGGTGATAATTTGCGCAATAGCGCCTTGGCGGTGGCTAAGCCCCTTGACCTCAGCGCTGCTGAATTAGAGCTGCTCGAGAATTTGGGAATCTACCTTAATTACAATGGCTATGGCGCGAGTATTGAAGATTTGCACTTTGATCCTGAAGCGCTCTATCGCAGCATTGCTCCCTTCGCGAGTCCGCGAGCTTTTATGCTCGAAGCGAAGGAAACTTTTTCTCAGCTTGAAGAAGGCTATAAAAACGATATGCGCGCCGCCAGTGAATTGCCAGCGGCTCACAGCGATAAGGCGACGGCGGTATTTATACTGCCGGACGAGCGCTGGGCGCGCAGGGTGAGTGGCGTATATAGCAATGACCTCGCCAATGATAGTCCCGATCGTGCTCATGCTGTGCTCACTGAAAAGCAAGATGGCAACTATCTAGTCAGTATCCGTGCCCCCTTAAATAATAAGCGCGGCGCCGATGAGTTTTGTCGGCAATTTGCCACCGGTGGTGGCCGTGCGGCAGCGGCGGGTATTAACGACTTGCCAATGACCAGTCTCACTAATTTTATTGATCGCTTCCAGTCCTTCTACGGGAACATGTAATTTAATGATGTTCAGCGTTGATGCATGGATTGTTTTGGGGGTCATTTCTGCCTGCCTAGTGGCCTTAATATTTAGCCGTCGCCCGCCAGATATGATCTTATGCGGCGGCGTTGTGGTCTTGCTATTGCTTGGGGTGTTATCTCCAAAAGAGGCGTTAGCGGGGATGTCGAATGAGGGCATGGTCACGGTTGGCGTGCTGTTTATTGTTGCGCAAGCGCTCTCTGAAACCGGTGTGGTCAGTTGGATTTCGCACAGTATGTTGGGCCGGCCAAAGTCGGCGCGGGTAGCCCAGCTTCGTCTAATGGCGCCAGTGGCGGCATTTAGTACGATTCTCAATAACACCCCCGTTGTGGCGATGATGATTCCTGCAGTGCGAGACTGGGCAAAGCGCAATAATTTGCCTGTTTCTCAGTTGATGATTCCCCTTAGCTACGCCGCGATTGTTGGCGGTACCTGCACCTTAATTGGCACCAGTACCAATTTAGTTGTTAATGGTATGTTGCTGCATTCGCTTCCAGAGCAAGCGTTAGGCATGTTCGATCTGGCGTGGGTCGGCTTGCCCTGTGTTGTTTTGGTAATTGGCTTTACCATTTTAACAAGCCGTCGCTTGCTCCCGTCGAGCAAAGGAAAATCTGAGCGTTTTGGCGATACCCGTCAGTATATTGTCGAGATGATGGTAGACGACAGTAGCCCTATGATTGGCCAGTCGATTGAGGAAGCTGGTTTACGGCAATTGCCCGCCATGTTCCTTATTGAAATCGTGCGTGACGAGCGCTTAATGACGGTAGTCTCGCCCAAAGAAATCCTAATGGCGGGGGATCGCCTGATCTTTGCGGGTGATGTGCGTTCAGTGGTGGACTTGAAAAATTTCCACGGCCTGCGTTTAGCTGAAGATCAGGCCTTTAAATTAGGCGAAAATAATTTATCGCGCTGCTTGGCCGAGGTGGTGATCTCACCGAACTTTCCTCACTTGGGGCGTATGGTTCGGGACATGAAATTCCGGAACAATTACGGTGCGGCGATTATCGCGATCTCCCGCAATGGTGAGCAACTCAAGGGCCGAATTGGTGATGTCGAATTAGAGCCAGGTGATACCTTGTTGCTCGAGGCCTATGAGGATTTCGTGCCAAACCAGCGTTATTCAAGGGATTTTCTACTGGTTAGTGAGATAGAAAACTCGCGACCAGTACGTCATGAGCATCGTTTCCGTGCGGGTATTATCATGGTTGCGATGGTTGCGGTTGTTGCCGTTGGTTGGTTGTCGATGCTCAAGGCCGCGTTTCTCGCGGCGGGGCTGTTGGTAGCTACCCGCTGTATTCGTGCCGCTGATGCTCGTCGGAGTGTAGACTGGCAGATTTTACTTGTCATTGCCGCATCGATAGCTCTGGGCGGTTCGCTGGAATCTACCGGTGCGGCTGCTGTTATTGCCGGGGAAATTGTAGGGGCTGCGGCGGGTTCCCCTATCGCAACCTTGGTTGCAATTTTTGTGGTGACCACTTTGTTTTCGGCCGTTATTTCAAATTTAGCAGCCGCTGTGATTGTATTTCCCATCGCATTGGCGGCGAGTCAGCAGCTTGAGGTTAGCATGTTGCCTTTTGCGGTCACCTTGATGATGGCGGCCTCAGCGAGCTTTGCGACGCCTATTGGCTACCAGACCAATCTTATGGTTTACGGCCCAGGCGACTACCGTTTTAGCGATTTCTTTAAAATTGGGGTGCCGCTCACTGTTCTGGTGGGGGTGACGACTATTCTGATTGTACCTTTGGTTTGGCCATTTTGAGACGGGTTCTTATGGCGCATAAACCTCAAACCTCGGTTTAATCGCAGCGTCGCTCGCTTAATTTTATGACTTGATTGCGCTTGCGTAGCATTGCTTGGTCGGCAATAACGATGCTTGTGTGCTGCGTCGCAAAGCCATTTTCCGCCAAAAATTCACAAATGCCTTTAGCGTAATTTTTGGCATTAGTTTTGTCTTTGTCGACTGCAATCAATAGGGCGTCGTGTCGAAGCCACATTGCATCTACTGGGCTTTTACTCGCCGCGGTTTCAATGGCTCGCTCGATTTTTTTGTGAGCATTGCTAAATTCAGGACCCGCCTGCGCTGGCAGAATTGTCAGACCACTGCTCAGTAGCACAATACTTATCGTTGTACTGAAATTGGCACTTCTGGTTTTCCACATGGGTCTATTCAGCATTGATTTATTCGCAATAATAACAAGGGTGGTCAGCGGTGAGTATAGCCCAGTCTCCGCAAAAATGGCTAAGGCGGATGTAGTTCAAATAAAGCGGCATCGATTCAGGCTGCATGCTGGCGATGTAATTGCTGCGTCATTTGGCTGCGCGTGCTGGGGCAGGGTTTAATGCCATCACCACTAATACATTGATTTGCCGTACTGTGTCGTTATACTGGCTTTGCTTACTCTACAATAAAAATAAATGTGCGTCTGGAGTCCTTATGCTTAAGCGCTGTATCCCTAAATTTCTTAGTAGTGCCTGTTGTGCTGCTTTACTGCTTCTTCCATCGACTCTTCATAGCGCCGTGCTAGAAGAGGTCATTGTTACGGCGCAATTGCGTGAGCAAAGTCTCCAAGATGTGCCGGTTTCAGTCAGCGCGATGTCGGGCGAGAAAATGATGGAGGCGGGGCTTAATAAGATTCAGGATCTTCAGGCTTATGTGCCGAATCTGACCATGTCTGAGAACGGCATTGGAACAGCTATTTATATCCGTGGTATTGGTTCAGGTATTAATCAGGGCTTTGAGCAGTCAGTTGGTATGTATGTCGATGGTGTTTATTATGGTCGAGCTCAGCTTGCTCGCGCGCCCTTTCTAGATCTTGCTCGTGTTGAAGTACTCCGCGGGCCACAGAATATACTCTATGGTAAGAACAGCATCGCTGGCGCGATCAGTATCATTACCGCTAGACCCAGTGATGAGTTTGAAGGCATGGTGTCGGCCGTATACGAGCCGGAATACGATGAACAGGTTTTTGATCTCATGTTGTCGGGCCCAGTTTCCGATACGGTGGGTTTACGTTTTTCGGCGCGCAAACGTGAATTTGGTGGTTATGTTGAGAATCTCACCCTCGGTCGCAATGAGCCTCACAGCGAAGAAGAAACCTTGCGCCTGAAGCTGGTGTGGGACGCCGCCGACGATCTAACAGTGACGGTGAAAGGAGAAGTCGGGGCATTCGACGTTCTGGGTCGTCAGGTAGAAATAATTGATGACGGCGCGTCAAACAGCTCTAACCCCCTATTTGCTGGGCGGACTTATGCCGAGATCACTGATGACACTCAAGTGCCTGGTGTATTGGCTATTGATAGCCATGATTCGGTGCGCAATAACTATCAAGATTTCAAGCGTTCCTCCAATGGCGATTATAGTTTCAATGACACTTTAAACTTCACCCTGAGCGCAGATTGGCAGCGTGATGAGCACGTGTTCACGGCTACCACGGCCTACGTGGCTTATGAGTATGATGACCTTTGTGATTGTGATTTTACCGCGGCGGAAGGCTTTAAGTTGGTACTGAAGGAAGAGTACGAGCAGATCAGTCAAGAGTTTCGCTGGATGTCGCCGCTTGGTCGGGATTGGGAATACATTGCCGGTCTTTATTTTCAGAAAAATGAGCTGTATTTTTTCGATAGCATTATTGTTGATTCCGATCTCATCGTGCAGTTATTAAATGCGGCTGATGCAACGGAAGGTGGCGCGCGAGGCGATCGTGACCCTAATCCGCTGGCAAGCTCGCCAGAGGAGATCGTTGGCATTGGTGATGCGGGGAATGCGATCGCCAATTTGACGTCGCCGCGCAATTTTAACAGCGACTCGATGTTGGGCTCGGGCTTTATGCAAGCTACGTGGAATATGCGTGAAGATTTGCGCTTGACCTTGGGTGGTCGCTATTCCTATGAGAAAAAGACCGGCAGCCGCAAATTCCGCTTTGGCTATTTAGATTACAGCGAGCGTCCCTTTGGTGAGACCGATACCGTTTCGGCTATTAGTTTTGCGGCCGAGCGTCACGACCTCAAGGGCGAGCGGCAAGAGTCGCAGTTTTCGCCGTCGATTAATCTGCAGTTCGATTTTAGCCCGGATATCATGACGTATTTAACATGGAGTAGGGGGTTTAAATCCGGCGGCTTTGATGCGCGCTCAAATGCCTCGCCGAGTGCTGATCCGGTGCCACAAAATCCCAATGCGCCAGCTGATATGAGTCCTAGGCCGGTATTGATTGGTACTTTCGAATACGAGGAAGAGGAGGCCGAAAGTATAGAGCTGGGCGCAAAGATGTCGCTGTTCGACAGCGCGGCTGAGCTGAATATTGCGCTATTCAATACGCGTTACGATAATCTGCAGGTTAGCGTTTTTGATGGAACCTTGGGGTTTAATGTGGGTAATGCGGCGAGCGCGATTACTCAGGGCGTGGAGTTGGATGGCCGCTGGCAAATCACTGAGTCGCTGATGTTAGCGGGTGCGCTGGCATTGTTGGATTTCGAGTTCGAAGACTACCAAAATGGCCAGTGTCTTGCAGGTCAGCCGCCGACTGCGGCCGATGGTGTCAATTGTGATTACTCTGGAAAAACCAATCAGTATGTTGCTGACTGGGCGGGAAATGTATTGCTGGCGTGGCGAGCGCCGCTCACCGCTACGCTTGGTATTGGTATTAGCTTGGATGCCATTTTCACCGATGATTACAACCCGTCGCAGAACCTCGACCCCGTGGTTGCTCAAGATGGTTATGTGAAGTGGAACGGCCGTATCGGCATTGGCGCTTTGGATAAGCGTTGGGATGTTGCCTTAGTCGGTAAAAATCTGACAAACGAAACCATTGTCACCTACGCGAATGATACTCCTACGTCGTATACCATCTTCGGTTCAAAAGGGCATTATGCCTTTTTGGAGGCGCCTCGGAGCATCGCCTTACAGGCGAATTACCACTGGTAGCCAAAAGGCTAGGTTGACCTCTATTTGCCAGAGGTTGGGGGGGTAAGTCCACGAGCGCGGCATTGATAATTTATGTTTGCGCTCCGCCGTACATCTCGTCGTCAGGCAGGCATGTTCAGCTGGCAAATAATCCGCTAGTGCCGACCACGGCCAAACCCAGTAATAAGGTCCAGATGCCAACGGCCAGTAAATCAAAAAGAATGTATTTTAGAGCACTGTAGCCACTGATACCGGTTATGAGTGGAACAATACTCCGAATTGCGGGAATTATTCGCCCTATTAAAATAGCGCCCCAGCCGTAACGACGAATTAAAGTTTCAGCGCGTTCAATGTGTTGTCGATTTCGTCCTGCAAAAGCGGTGGTGTGGAATGCTGGGCCGATCCACCGTCCAATCCAATAGCCACTTTGGTCGCCAATTGCTGCACCGGCAAACGCGAGCGGAAGTAGCTCTTCGATGCGAATAAGCTGCTGTGTGTAAAGAAACACTGCGATGCTTAGTAGTACTGCGCCGGGGATAAATAGACCTATCCCTACGGCGGCCTCAAAGCAGGCGAGGCTAAACACCAAATAGTGGCTGTAGCTGGGGTTGTCACTTATCCATGCAAGAATGGCATCCAAGGCATTCTCCTTTGTCGCTAATCACGCAGTGTGCACCGAGCTGATTTTGCTCACAAGTAGTAATAGGGGAGTGTGCGTTATCGCGGTGATATTTTTATAGGACAGGGCGGTGAGGTATTTATTGTTGATGATGCGACAATATTGATGGCCGCCAATACATGCGCGGCGGTGAGGATATAGAAGGGCTGCGGGAGCGGATCAAAGAATTCACCAAACGCACCTTGCGACGGCAGGAGTTGGAGTATATCTGCTATACCGAACGTCGTGCCTTGACCATTTCGTTTACGCCTTCAGATGACGAACAGCGGCTGTATCACTTGGTTTCTGGGTGCTTGCAGCGCGAGGGAAGCTACGGTGTTCCCCGACAACAACGCCCTCTAGTGACTCTCGTAGTCCGGAAATTACTTGCGTCCTCAACCAGCGCAATTGTCAATACCCTTGAAACTATGATTAAGCTCCTGAAAACGCTAGAGCAGGAGCAAGATGCTGACGACAACTGGCTTGAGGATCTAATCAGTGATGACGACCTAGAAGACGAAGTGTTTGAAGAGGTGGAGGATGCCGCGCCTGAATACGAGGCAGAGCCAGAGGGTGTTGCGACAGCGCCTATAGTACTCGACATGCTGCGCAGTGAAATTGCTGAGCTTGAGCAATACCTAGAGTTAGCCCTTCGTATTACAGAAGACGTCAAATCCGCCGTCTTGCTCTCTGCTTTGGGACAGGGATTTGAACACATGAGTAAGATGGGGGCGGAGCGTAAAGCAGTCATCTTTAGGGAGAGTCGACGAACACAGATCTATCTGCGCCAGTACCTTGAAGCTCGTGGCTTTCTCAGTAAGACGATTAGCTTTAGTGGCAGCAATAACGATGCGGCATCTACAGTGATATACCAGCGCTGGCTATTAGCCAATGCTGACTCAGATCAAGTCACCGGCAGTCCAGCAGTTGACCGCCGTACAGCGTTGATTGATTACTTTAGGGAAGACGCCGAGATCCTCATTGCAACGGAGGCCGCGGCCGAAGGTGTGAACCTGCAGTTCTGTAGCTTGGGTATCAATTACGACTTGCCATGGAACCCACAGCGTATAGAACAGCGCATAGGTCGCTGTCATCGTTACGGCCAGCGCTTTGATGTTGTTGTAATTAACTTCTTGAATAAGCGCAATGATGCTGATCGCCGGGTGCTTGAATTACTCACCGAGAAATTTCATTTATTCGATGGCTTGTTCGGAGCCTCGGGCGAAGTGCTTGGTCGGATTGAGTCCGGTGTAGACTATGAGAAGCGTATCGCCAGTATCTACAACAGCTGCCGTAGTTTAGAAGAAATCGAACAAGCCTTTGATGCCCTGCATAAAGGAGCTCGAAGCTAGCATTCAACAGAAGATACACGAGACCCAAGAGAAGTTGTTGGAGCACTTCGATAGTCAAATCCATGACCTGCTAAAGGTGCAGCAGCTGGATCGGATCGGTAGGCTGTTCTGGCGTTTAACTCGACATCAGCTGGTCGACGTGGCGACCTTTGATGATGACCGTTTGCGTTTCGAATTACCGGCACCGCCGATCAAGAGCGTAGCCAGTGGTAGCTATGCGCTTATTCAGAAGGGCATGCCAGTGCCGGAGCATTGTCACCTTTACCGATTAAGCCATCCTCTTGGCGAGTATGTGCTAGATACCGGCCGCCGGTTGGTAACACCGGTACGAGAGCTGCGCTTCCATCTCAGCGCGCATAAAGCAAAAATGTCTGCTCTCGAGGGCTATGTTGGCAAGTCTGGTTGGCTAGAGCTAAACCAGCTTGAGCTAGACAGCTTTCAGCTTGAAGCCAGTAGCGCTGAACTTGAAAGCGTTGACGCTAAAGCGACACTGGACTACTTAGCGGATACCTCCAAGCGTCAGCTCGATGCCAGTTTGAGTCGGGCGCTGGATGAGAATAGCCAGTACTTCCAGCGTGAGCGCGACAAGCTAGACGCATGGGCAGCCGACCAGTTACTGAGCGTTAAGGGTAAGTTAGGAGATGCTAGGGCTAAGCTGAAGGAAACCAAGCGCCAAGCTCGACTTGCCAGTACGGTTGAGGCGCAAAAGGTCGCCCAAGAAAGCATCAAACAACTGGAGCGTCAGCAGCGCCGTGAACGCCAGCAGATCTTTGATGCAGAAGACGAGATCGAAGCCCGCCGAGACAGCTTAATCGATGCCTTAGAGCAGCAAATGCACCGGCAGAGCTCTAGTCACCAGCTATTCAGAATTCGCTGGCGGGTCGTATAAGGACAATAAGACGCCGAGACTTCCGAAAAACGTGCGCAGCGCGCATAATCTCGTCGGCATTTGGAAGAATCTTCTGAAAAACGATTGCAAAACGTCTTATTGCGGATGAAAATCGGACATTAGGCATGTTTGCGGCAATATTTCAAAATTTGCGGACGCGCTTCAGATAAAAGGGTGGGGTTCATACACACGCAATGAGAACACTTGTAGGTTACAGCTGGCTAATTGAGCACTATGCACTGCCCGTTATCGACCATTGGCAGCAGTGCTATATCGACAGTGCTACGCGTGGTCGGAAAGAGCAAGATCTCGGCACCCATAATGTCCAGCTCTTTGAGGGGCGTTATCAGCCAGAAGAGAGTTTGGTCGGGCAACTGCAATTCGCCCTGCGTTACGAGGGATTGAATTTACAGTTACTCGCGCTGCTGTTCGAGCAGGTCGATCCACAGCCACTTATTCACTGGATTAGTGATAGTCCAAATTCTGTCTATGCCCGGCGAGCTTGCTTTCTATATGAATGGCTCCGCCGAGAACAGTTGCCCATCGACCAGCCAGTTCCTTCAAAAGCCAGCTATGTCGACGTAGTCGATACCGCGCAGCAGTTCGGCTCTGGCGTTGCCCAGCGCGACACACGTTACCGGGTAATGAACAATCTACTTGGCACACCGGACTTTTGTCCAACGGTGCGTAGAACCGACTTCCTGACCGCCATGGTTCAAAAGGACTTGCGGCAGCGCACCAGAGAAACCCTTGAGCGCTACGACAAAGATCTCTTGCGGCGAGCAGCGGCATTCTTGTATCTGAAGGAAACTCAGTCTTCCTTTGAGGTGGAGCGCGAGAAGCCTTCTGCAGATAGAACGCAGCGTTTTGCAGACTTACTGCGAGACGCTGATACCAGTCAGGCATTAACGGAAGACCGCCTTGTTGTATTGCAGCAGGCGGTTGTTGATCCACGGTTCCATGAGTTTACATGGCGCCACCAACAGAACTGGGTAGGTAGAGATCTAGGTTATCGCCAGCAGGTTGATTTCGTGCCGCCGCGGCCAGAAGACGTACCCGCTTTAATGGCTGGTTTGCAAGACACCGCGGCGCGAGCGCGGCTATTGAACATGGTGCAGGGTGAGGTTGGAAACGCGGTGTTGTCGCCCACTGATCATGAAACCATGAAACTAAAGTGTGACCCTGTTGTTTATGCCGCCACTGTCGCTTTTGGCTTTGTGTTTATTCATCCCTTTATGGATGGCAACGGCCGAATCCATCGCTATTTGATTCACGAGGTGTTGGCGAACGCGGAGTTTACCCCCAGGGGTATCGTGCTGCCGGTGTCGGCGGTCATTCTCGCTAACCTCGATAAATACATTGAGGTGCTGGAGGCCTTTTCTAAACGAGTTCGAGCGCGCACCCAATACTCGCCAGATACACCAGAGCTCGCAGCTACCGGCAACGATGCGGTGTACTTCCGTTACTTCGATGCGACTGAGCAAACCGAGTTCTTGTATGAAGCTCTTGAGCGCACGGTAGAGCAGGACTTACAGCACGAGATCGATTTTTTACTTGGCTTCGATCAGGCATGCCAGACGCTTAATCAGCTTCTCGATTGGCCTCATCACAGCCTAGAACTATTTGTAAGAGTGGTGCACCAGAATGGCGGTCAGTTATCCAAGACCAAGCAGCATAGCCACTTTAGTTGGATGACGGACGCAGAGGTAGCTGAAGCTGAGGCGATGGTTCGTAAAGCGTTTAACTTAGTTTCCGCGTCATAGCGTAGGCATTCACCACCAATATTAATAACGGCGATAGCAAGGCTGCCATCACCAATAGAAACAACAGGACACCGCATGAGCAACAACACACAAGAACTTAAAGCCGCTCAACGTCGTGAGAAGTTTGCCGGACTGCTGCGAGAGATGTTCCAGCCCGATCAGCCAGAGTTGGTTGAAGAGTTAAAAAGAGTGCAAGGTGCAGATTACAAAACTGACCCGAAAAATTGGAAGTGCGGTGATTTTTTGAAGCGCGGAGTTACGTGCTTTAAGCGCTAGCTAGCGGGCCATTCACGGGCATATTCAACGTAGAGGGAGGGCTGGGGAGGGGATCTGTCGCTTGTAGATTAGAAACGGTTGCACTTTTCATTTCACCTAAAACCAAAACGGGGCTTGCATCGCTGCAAGCGTAAGCGTCCGGGCAACTCACCTTCCCATCTTACTGTAAGATAGTAGTCTTGGT
>ERZ1027231.23-NODE-23-length-133218-cov-33.880087_pt1 | contig 133218 bp, 119 predicted proteins | sample MGYA00520866_ERZ1027231 | MGnify/ENA primary metagenome ERZ1027231 (study PRJEB33311, sample SAMEA4378411) | marine metagenome | biome: Marine biome; feature: Fjord; material: Water | collected 2014-07-20T08:00:00Z/2014-07-... | depth 75 m ...
TTAAATCACGCTGAGTATTTTCAATGACCTTAGCGGCTTCAGCGACTTTGATAGTAGGTGCTTTATGAACGCCAGCAGTTACAACACTACTGTAAACATTAGCAACAATGTCGAGGACTTCAGGTGTCTGGCCAGAAACAACTTTGGTGATCGTTGAGAATGTATGTACTTTATCACCGGGATTAATTCGCTCAGGAGAATAGCCAACAAAGAAGTCTTTACCGCATATCAAGCCACTTACAGACTCAAGAACAGGAACGCAATCTTCTTCAGTTGCACCAGGATAAACAGTCGATTCATAAACGACAATGTCGCCAGGTTTTAAAATAGCACCGACAGATTTTGATGCAGAAATTAAGGGTGTTAAATCTGGTTGGTTCGCATCGTTAATAGGAGTAGGTACAGCAACAATGTGAAAATCTGCTTTTTCTAGGTCTTTATTATTACTAGTAAACTCAATTTTTGTTTGTTCTAGATCTATCGTACTAACTTCCAGTGTTCTATCTATTTTATCTTTAAGTTCATCAATACGTCTATTGTTGATATCAAAACCAATAACAGATTGATCCTTGGCGAACGCTACAGCTACCGGTAAGCCAACGTAGCCTAGGCCTATGACGGAGATTTTCCGTGAGTGCATATTAATTTCCTTATTAAATAAAATGTAACTATTGACTAAATTTATAATAAAAAATTTTAAGAAAATAATTTTCGCGCATGGTAACAAAAATAATTTAGCTTTGAAAATAAGAATTTTATCGTTAAGATGCGCGCAAGATTAGGAAGATTAAAAAAAATTAGACAATATGATACCAAAACTAATGCCTAGGTATTGGAATCTATGTCTTTGAAAAGTAAACAGGGAATAAATTGAGTTTTTTATCAGTTTAGTAACGGTGCAAACGTGACAACTATTAAAGTATTTAACCATTATTTAAGAATGCCATTCGTGCTATTGGCTATTGCTGAAGCTGTTGCGTTTTATCTTTCTGTATACATTTCAATATATTTACGCCTTGGCCCTGAGGTATTATCAAATCCATCATTAACCCCGGAGTTTAATGATGTTGGACTGTTTTCTGCTGTCTATACCTTGGTGATGATGGTCGCAATGCTTGCTCTTGGTCATTACCAAAGCGAACAGCATGTAAGTGATAATCATTTGCCGGGTAATATTTTACGCTGCTCCGCTGCAATGTCTTTAGGTGTTCTTGCCCTTCTAGTTTTGATTTACATGTTTCCACCGATTTATATGGGTAGAGGTATTACTGCAATCGCAATAATGACGTCATTTATTTTGGTTGTGCTAGTAAGAGAAATATTTTTTCATACAATCGATAGTGACTATTTAAAGCGAAATCTATTGATTTATGGCGCGGGTAAAAAAGCAGAAACGTTAATTAATGAAAAAGGCGGAGTTAAGGATGGCGTTAGCTACAAGGTAGTTGGTTATATCCCTATTGAAGGTGAGGAGGTTTCAGTTCCAAAGGAAAAGCTAGTACATCTAGATGGTTTGGAACTATCGTCTTACGCCAAAGAAAATAATGTTGATGAGATCGTATTAGCATTAGAAGACCGACGTAAACAGTTTCCTACTGATGGTTTACTCGCGTGTAAAATGGCGGGTATTAACGTCATCAACCCGCCGACATTCTTAGAGAGGGAGCAAGGTAAGCTTAATATTGAGATGCTGAGTTCGTCGTGGTTAATCTTTACTCCTGGTTTTACTCGCAATGGAATTAAGATCGTATTAGCCCGGTTGTTCGATGTGATCAGCAGTTTAACTATTCTAATTTTAGCACTCCCAGTTTTATTATTAACAGCATTCATTATTGCCGCTGAATCAGGTTTTAGGCATCCAATATTCTATAAGCAGACAAGAGTCGGTCTAGATGGAGTAACTTTCGAGTTATTGAAGTTTCGTAGTATGAAGGTCGATGCCGAAAAAGATGGCAAAGCTGTTTGGGCAAAAAAAGGAGATGATCGGATTACTTTTATTGGTAAGTTCATCCGTAAAGTGCGGATAGATGAGTTACCACAAATTATTAATATCCTCAAAGGTGATATGCGCTTAGTTGGTCCGCGACCAGAGCGTCCTGAATTTGTTGATGAATTAGCCGAAAAAATTCCTTATTACAAGCAGCGCCATAGTGTAAAACCAGGTCTTGCAGGCTGGGCTCAACTTAGATACCCGTACGGAGCAACTGAAAGGGATGCTTACGAAAAGCTACAGTACGATCTTTATTACGTGAAAAATTATAATGTAGTGATGGATTTATTTATTTTAATTCAAACCGTTGAAATAGTTGTGCTTGGCAAAGGTGCTCGCTAGGCGTTAGTAATGGAAAATATATTATATTTTTTTAAAATAGCAATCCAAACCCCTATATTTTGGCTGCTGATATCAATATTTTTGTCCATTATTTGTTATTTCTATTTTCAACCTAAGGTATTCACTTTCTCAGTTTTCATGTGTGTATTTTGGCTTTTCTCTCTAACCCCATTAGGGGCTAGTTTGTGGTTAGGCAGCTTGACCATGATGAATGAAAGCGTTGCTGGCTCTTGCTTGAAAAATGAGAACTCAAATTCAGTTATTTTATTGCCAGGGGGGCTGAGCTGGCGACCAGAAGATAAAGGTGAAAAACTGTCGGATTGGTCTATTAAGCGAGCCAATAGGGTTGTTGAATTATCAAAAGAAAGTGTGCTTGAGCAAGTGATTTTACCAGGTGGGTTAGGGAGTGGTAGTAATTCAGAAGCTGAGTTGTTGAAAAAATATCTGCAAAATAGAATCGATATTAAAAAGTATTTAATTGCAGAGAAGTCGAATAATACTTTTGAAAATTTAGAAACATTGATGTCGTTGTTAAACAATCAACGCCCTTATTATTTAGTTACATCGTATTGGCATATGCCAAGAGCGAAGGGCGTTGCAGATAAATTATCATTAATAACATGTCCTATTATAACAATGAATCAAATAAATTGGAGTCTAATGCCTAGTTTAGAGGCACATTGGCATTCTAAAGCGGCAATGCATGAATGGCTGGGTTTAGCTTGGTACAGGATTAAAGGAAAAATTTGATGCTGTACTGCTACGTAAATAGGGACGTTTGTGAGATTGTATAAGTATGATTTTAAAATATTTTAATCAAGAAAATCTATCGTTGGTGCCATTATGATAAAGCGTACTTTATGCTTATTAACTTGTGTTTATTATTTATTTGGTTGTGCTAGCAGTGTAATACCTGAAAATTTGAATGTTATTGATGATAAGGATTTCGCTTACGCTACAATTCCTGATTATCTGATTGGTGTCGAAGATACTTTGCAGGTAAATGTATGGAGAAATGCTGATTTATCAGTATCTGTTCCCGTTAGGCCAGATGGAAGAATATCTGTCCCATTGATTGGAGATATAATCGCCGGTGGGAAAAAACCTGAGCAAGTTGCTAAAGAAATTAAAAATAGATTAAAGAAATTTATTCGAGAGCCGCAAGTGACTGTAATTCTTACTAAATTAAGTAGTCATGAATTCATATCACGAATACGAGTGACTGGCGCAGTTCAAAAGCCTATTTCAGTTCCATACCGCCAAGGAATGACAGTTTTAGATGTTGTCCTTGAAGCTGGGGGGGTGAATGAATTTGCTGCTCCTGACAGGGCTAATCTTTACCGAAAAGATAAAAGCAATAAGGTACAGCAATACGATATATTACTTGGTCAGATACTAAACTCGGGAGAGCTTAAAACAAATTATAAGCTAATCCCAAATGACATAATTACAGTTCCAGAGCGTTTTTTTTAGGTAATTAGATGATGCAAGATACTCAAATCGATCTTATTAAGAATTCTTTAAAAGAATTATGGAGGCTCAGGAATATAGCTTTGACTATCTTTTTAGTGATTTCTATGGCTGCTTTGGTAGCTGGCTGGTATTGGCCTAGGGTGTATTTATCAAGTTCGACGGTGATTGTAGATGAGCAGAATATATTACAGCCATTAATGGAAGGAACTGCGGTAACAACCGATGTAAAAAATATTGCAAAAAATGCCAAACAATTACTTTCAGGACAAGTCACGAAGGATAAGTTATTGAAATATATGAAAGAAGATGTTCGTGATATGACAATAGAGGAAAAAGATCAGTATTGGGAAATGACGCTTTATAAGATAAAAATTATAAGTGTTGGTAAAGGTTTAATTAATATCGAATTTAAATCAGATAATCCAAATAAGTCACAAAAAATTGCAGCATTTTTCACTGAATTATTCATTTCAGAAACTACAAAAAACAAACGCCTCGAAAGTCAATCAGCATATGATTTTATAGCCAAGCAGTCAGGGAATTATCACGATAAACTTCGACATTCAGAAGGGGCACTAAAGAACTTTAGATCGGAACATCTAAGTGCTTCAGCCAATAGTTTAAATACAGTTGTAGCTCGTATATTAGAATTACAACGATCAACAGAAGAAACTGAATTAGAAATATCTGAGATCGAGATTCAGCTTAAAAACATAACGAACCAACTATCTGGTGAGGCTGAAGTTTCGGCGTACTTAACAGAAGAAGGTCAGTTACAGGGGCGAATATCAGCACTAGAAAACCAACTAGATACACTAAGAATGACATTTTTGGATAATTATCCAGATGTGATTATATTGAAAGATCAGATATTAGCGCTAAAAATAAAAATGAATAATGTAAGAAATAATGATGGAGTAAAGATAAAGCAGGTAGGTAGTTTAAATCCATTATTTCAACAATTAAGAAGTCAATCCTCAAAGTATAAAACTCAGTTGGCGGCTTTGGAAACACGCCTGAAGGCAACAAATATGTTACTTGAAGATGAAAAAAATCGAGCAAGAAATATCAACACTGCTGATGCCGAATTGGCACGGTTAACTCGTGATTACGAAGTGAATAGAGATATTTATCAAAAACTGTTGAGGCAAAGAGAGAATGCTCGAGTATCAATGAATATTGATGTAGCTAATAAAGGGCTGACAATTAAAATACAAGAAATGGCAGTAGTTCCGATTAGATCTATTGGTATTAGATTGTTACATATAGCAGTGATAGGTTTAATTCTCGCGATAATAACACCTTTTGGACTGGCTTACTTGATGGTCATGCTTGATGGAAAGATACGTTCGAAAGCTACACTGGAAGATGCGACATCAGCTCCTATATTGGGTGTAGCGCCAGCTTATATCAATGAGTTAGATAAAACAGTTGATAATAAAGGGTTAGCACTTTTATGCATGTGCATCATCTTTGTTCTAGGCTCATATTCCGGTGTGGCTTGGATGCGTATTGTTATGCAGGGTAACTAATATGGATAAGTTAGAGAGAGCAATAAGAAGCACTATCGTTAATGGTGAGCTAGCTTTTGTTGGTGACGTAAATAATAGTTGCTCAATTAAAGAAATATCAAAAATGGAAATTGAAAAGTTCTTTACTCCAGAAGAACTTGAGAATAAGAAAATAATATATCAGGGAAGTAATCAGGTAGATCTTCTTCATAAATTTAGGGATATTAGAACAGCACTTGCATCAAGTGAAAATGGCAATGTGGTACTGGTGACTTCGTTAGCACCTTCTTATGGTACAAGTTACTTTACTCGAAATTTAGCAGCTGTTACTTCATTCGATTCAACAAAAACATCATTATTAGTAGATTGTAATGTAGATAGACCAAGCGTCAGTGATACCTTTGAGTTAATTGGCCGTCCAGGTGTACTTGATTATGTTGTAAATGAATCAATAGCAATCGATGATGTGATTCACTGCTCTGGGATAAAGCGCTATCGCTGCATCCCAGCTGGAAGCTCAACAGATAATTGCCAAGAGTTTTTCACACATCCTAGATTTAAAAAGTTATTAACAAACTTAAAAAATAGATATAAAGATCGAAATATATTTATTGATGCTCCTCCAATTTTAACTTCAGCAGATACAAGAATATTATTAGAAGTCTGCGACCAAGTTATATTAGTGGTTCCCTACGGTAGGGTAAATAAGGAAGAAATAGCCACCGCGGAACAAATAATTCCTAAAGGGAAGCTCAAAGGTATTGTATTAAACGAGTATATACGCTGAGTTAACATGAAAAACTTCGTTTTATTTTCCTTTATATTTTTTATGGCGCTTGAATCATTTGGGGCTATAACAGGCTCAGGTCGAGGCAGTGTAGGGGTTAGTTTAGATCAAGAAGACCTTAATACTGGTATGGAAGGCACTTATCTAGCAAGTGCTAAGACACGAAGTCATGATATAGGTAGTTTTCTAAGTTTTGAGAAGGTGTTTGATGATGGCCGAGTAGCCCCAGTAACAGGGCATAGCTATCAATATAGCAGTGCATATCTCAATGCAATAATTAATGATAATTATCAAACAGCAAACTCAAATTTAAATTGGCTGAGTACAGCACAGTATTATTATGATGCAGATACTCTCAACAGTGTCCCAGAGTCTTGGGCCATGTTGACAGGACCTAAATATAGGAAAGACATAAGACCTGATATCGGGTTAGATCTGCAAGTACAAAAGGCTCGACAGCTAAATAATCAATACCTAAGTAATGAGGCTTCTGGGCTTGCGAGTTTATCGAAAAAACTTAATGGGCGCATGACAATAACTGGAGAGTTTGAGCGTTATTGTACAGAGTATGATGACGATGATGTTATAGATAGCTGTAGTAATGAAACCTCAGGAGAAATTTCTGTTCAGTCTGGCACCAATAATTATCGGATCAGAATAGGTAGCTTTGTAGTACATGAAAAAAGCTATCCTACATATGAAGCAGACTATGATTATAGGCTAAACAGCTCAAATCATTTATCTTTGAGCTATGGTAAAACAAATAACTCTGTTAGAAATACGATTACGACGAGAACCTCTAGTCTCCAGCCTGATCCAGCTACTTTTACTACTTCTTTTATCGGAAGGTATCTGTATGACCTTAACCGGATAAAAGTGTTGATGGAAATAAAATCAACGGAAACAGCAAATGAAACTCAGTTAATTCAAGAGCAGCGTTATTCTACCCAAGCTGATTACAGAATCTCATCTGACAAGTGTAAGGCATGTATACTTCACATAGGTTTTGATAGAGATAATAATGAAGGCTCTAACTGGCACAGTACATCGATAGGGATTGATATTCCGTGGATAAGAGAATTCTACAATCAATTTGCAATAAGATATACCCATAGTGATACTAATGGATCTATTTATAGTCTTATTTGGATATTAAATTACAATGGTCGCAGCTCAATATTGGTTCGATGACTTAGGGTGAATACTATTATTTATTTGGATTATTTTTTATTTCAACGAGCTCCATTTCAGATTACGACTGACGATGAGTTCCTATATCTTAGTAAGCAGCACTCTAAAGCAATGGCTTATATGGACTATGCAGTTAGCCAGCCAGGTGGATTTGTTATTATTACAGGTGAAATTGGTGCGGGAAAAACAATTTTATTAAAACGTATGATAAGACGCTTCAATAAGAAGGCCGCTTGTATTAATTTACCATTTACTAACCTTGAGGGAAAAGAATTATTTCAATATGTAGCTGAAGAGGCAGGTATTCAGGCAAATAATGAAAGTAAGGTAGGTTTGATTTTTGCGATAAAAAAATATTTTTATGAAAAAATAAATTCTGGTCGACCATGCGTGTTAGTAATCGATGAATCCCAAAATTTGACACCGGAAAATTTAGAAGACTTAAGAATGCTAGCTGGCTTAGATGTGAATAATATCCCGCTACTGAGGGTTGTAATGCTTGGCCAGCCAGAGTTTATGGTTAGTGTGAATCGATCTGAGCAATTGAAGCAGAGAGTTAAGCTACATTATCATTTAAATGGCTTGAGTGAAGTGGAAGTATCGAAATACATAGATCATCGGTTAATGATCGCGGGGTCTAAGGCGAGTAATATTTTCCCCCCAGATGTTGTTAAGGCAATTTATCAATATTCACGAGGCATTCCTAGGCTGATTAACAAGATATGCGATGCTTTATTATTGTGTGCATTTATAGAGGAACGAAGATATACGCTAATGAGTGATGTCGACGAAGTTTCAGATGATTTGATGATAAGTAAGCCATCTGATGCAGCAGCTGTTAATAATGATTTTATTAGTCCTAATGATGGATGCTTAGAGCCGGGCAGCGTAGCGAATGAAATTGATGCTCTGGATAGAATAATGTGTGCACTAGAAAATATTAATAAGAACTTAGAAATATTAGCAAAAAATGTTAAAAGCAAGAAAGAGGTTGATCAATAATGGCATCTACAGTGTATATGTTCCACTCTATTGGGAAGTTATCATCGAGTGATAGCGCGGATATTCATTATAATTATTCAAATGATAAGTTTATTGATTTTTTAAAATGTGTAGGTCCTGCTACTAGTATTGTTAAAGCTAAAGAGATGAATAATATTAGTTCTCCTGTTTTAACTTTTGATGATGGCCATCTGAGTAATTATGATGCCGCATTATCTTTAGTAGAAAAAAATTTAGGCTATGGCGATTTTTTTGTTAATCCTGCAATGGTTGGAAAAAAAGATTTCATGAGTTGGGCGCAATTACGTGAACTCTCAAGGTTAGGAATGAGCATACAGTCACACTCATATGAACATATATATCTTTCTGATTATGCCAAAAAAGATCAACTGTACCAATTAAAACGTAGCAAGTTAGAGATTGAAGATAAAATTGGGGTAGGGGTACTTATATTAGCCCCTCCTGGTGGCCGGTATAATAAAGTAACTGAAAAAGTTGCAAAAGAACTAGGTTATCAATCGATAGCAATCTCTAAACCTGGTGTTTGGAAGAAAAAAGATCAATATCTTATCCCAAGAATACCTGTGATGGTTCATGATTCAGTTATGAAATTATCAGAATGTAGTGAACCAAGGAGTAAATACATACGAAATTTACAAAAAAAATATTATATTACTGGTCTAGCAAAAAAATCTTTAGGTAATAAAGTATATGAAAAAATAAGGGAGCGTATTATTGGTGGTGATCAATGATATATTTATTTTTTAGCCTTGTTATATTGATCTTATATGTCTTTGTTGGGTACCCATTGATACTCTCAGTGTTAGTTAGAATCAAACCAGCAGTGGAATGTAGGCAGGCGCCATGCGGGAATGAAAAATTTTCCATTACAGCTGTTATGATTGTTTGTAATGAAGAAAAGTTTATTGTCGACAAAATCAATAACTTGTTGTCTCTACAATATACTGAGAAAAAGTTGAAAATACTTATTGTCGATGATGCAAGCACGGATCAGACTGTGGACCTCATTAAGGGCTTTAATTCTGATCGTGTAACCCTATTAAAGACAAAGGAGAGGAGTGGTAAGGCCGCTGGGATTAATTATGCGATGGAGCACGTGACCTCAGATTTGGTCATGATGCTTGATGCACGACAGTCAATAAATTTTACAAGCGCAAAAGATTTGTCTTCATGGTTCGAAGTAGATTCATTAACGGGAGCCGTGAGTGGAGAACTCCAATTCAAAAATGAAGGGAAAAATGATATATCTGAAGGTATGGATGGTTATTGGAAATATGAAAAGTTCATACGTAAGTCAGAATCAATAATCGGTAGTGTTCCTGGTGTAACTGGAGCCATGTATATGTTTAAAAGATCGTTATATCAAAACATTCCCGTAGATACGATTCTGGATGACGTATTGATTCCAATGAACATTAGTAAAAAAGGTTATTGGGTAGGTTTTGACGAAAGAGCGGTTGCATTAGATATCCCATCAAATGATTTAACAAAAGAGAAAATGAGAAAAACTAGAACTATTAAAGGTAATTATCAGCTCTGGTTTAGAAATATATCATTTACATTACCCTTCTACCACCCAGTATGGTGGCAATATTTAAGTCATAAGGTATTAAGGTTATTAGCTCCTTATGCTGCATTGCTCTCATTAATTATAAGTTTAATTATTGGAAATCAGGGTTCCTTATTCGGTTATGGATATGCATTATTATTTATACTTGGTATTTCCTTATACCCACTAAGTTTTAAATTACCGAAACTGCTTGGTATAGGAATATTACGCCTAGGAATCTCATTTGTAGCGTTAAATTGGTTTAACATGCTTGGGCTATTTCATTATGTTTTTGATAAAAAACAACAGGCATGGAAAAAATAATGAGTAATATTAAAAGGCTCTTGATCATAACAGATACCTACGTGGGAGTACCTGGCGGTAGTGAAAGGCATTTGCATAATTTTTTAACGTCAATTTCAGATGATTTTAAGGTGGATGTGATTCAACTGATACCTACTAGGAATCCGATGTTAGTTGATGGGCCTCTTGCCGAAAGGTCGAATGTAACGTTACATTCTCGACCTCTTATAGGTGTGAGGTCAAAAAAAATGTTGTATTTAATTATAGAGCTATGGAGATTAATTAAAAAAAATGAAATTAATCTTGTTATCTCCTATCATGAAAAATCAGATATTATTAATTATATTTTAAAGCTATTACCTGGAATTTCATTTATATCAGTATCTAGTAAGAGGGATATGGGATTTAAGTTAGAGGGTAGCCTTAAGCAGGTAATGCATTTTATTACGCCTAGATTAAAAAACATTACTGCACCGTCTCACAGTATTGCTAAGCAGATGATAGACGAATTTGCTATCCCTAAGCATAATACGCATGTGATTCCAAATGGAGTTGATTTAGCAACCTATAAAATCGCGACCACGGAAAATCGTAAAGAACTAAGAAATATTCTAGGACTCCCTAAAAATTCAAGAGTTATAAGCTCTGTTGGATGGTTAAAGCCTGTTAAGGGGCACCAATATCTTTTAGAAGCATTTTCACTATTTACTAAAAATAATCCAGGAGAGTGGATTTTAGTTTTACTCGGTGAAGGTGAGTTAGAGGATGAGTTAAAGGCTCAAGCTAAGCAATTATCAATTTTTGAAAACGTATATTTTGTTGGTTTTCAAGATAACGTTCAAGACTGGTTGGGAGCATCTGATTTAATGGTTAGTGCTACATTATCAGAAGGATTATCTAATGCACTTATTGAGGCAACGGCAACAGGATTGCCGATTGTTGCAACCAATGTAGGTGGAAACCCAGAGGTTGTTGAGCATGAGTTTAATGGGATTCTTGTAGAAAAGGAAGATTCTTTTGCATTAAGTACTGCTATCGAGACCATAGTTAATGAAGATAGAAAATATGTAGAGATGTCTAAAAATGCACGTATAAAAGCGGAAAAAGATTTTTCAAACGATACAATGGTCTCTCGATTAGAATTACTATATAAAAAGTTAATAGGCCCCCAGTAATGAAAAAAACATTATTGCAGGAAAAACTAAAGATTCTACATGTACGGTCGACTATTGGTATGTATGGCGCGGAGCAGGTTGTATTAAATGTACTGCCAGTCCTAAATAATAGTTGCGAAGCTTCGTTGCTGACACTTGAAAGTGCTCAGGCAGAATCTTCAACCCTAAGGAAATCATTAGCGAGTTTAGGTGTAACAACATATAGCTATGAGCCAAAGGGGCGCATTGATCTAGAGGTAATAAAAAAAATTAAAGCGCAGGTATTAACCTTAGGTCTTGATGTCATCCATACGCATGATTATAAATCATTATTTTACGTTAATAATATTGCTAACAATCTAAATATACCAATTATTCATCACATACACGGTGCGCTTGGTAATACTTTAAGTGAAAGAATTTATGGGTTAGTTGAGCGGTGGATGATGCGAAAAGTATCAAGGATTTTAACCGTAAGCCTTGAACAGAAGTTTAATCTAGAATCGAGTTGCTTTTCATATCCGGTAATAACTCAAGTTAATAACGGTACCGCAGTTCATTCACTTGTTAATAATGAACAAGATTCCGACTCGTTAAATTTGATAATGGTTGCACGATTTACCGAAGAGAAAAATCATATTTTTGCAGTTGAATTAATAGAAAAGTGTAAGAGAAATGATATACCTGTTCGATTGACTCTGTTAGGTGATGGGCCTTTGAAGGGGGAGATTGAAGAGGTTATACATTCCAAAAAATTAGAGGGAAATATTAACTTAGTAGGGTTTACTCATAATGTTCAAGAATGGTTAGATCAATCCGACATATTGTTGATCACTTCTAGAACCGAGGGTATGCCGATGAATATGCTTGAAGCTATGGAAAGAGAATTACCAATACTAAGTACAGGTGTTGGTGAAATACCTAGTCTAATTGAGGCAGGGAAGTGCGGACATATCTATTCTAATGTTGATGAATTATTCAGTCTCATTGCTGATAAATATGCGGATAAGCAGTATTGGAAGATGCTTGGTTCCTCTGGAAGGTCATATATAAAGAGTAATCTTTCGGTGGATAGCCAGTCAGAAAAATTGCAATCCGAATATAAAGAGGTCCTAAAAGATTATTATGCTTGATGCAGCTAAATATTCTTTAAAAGGCGGGGGTAAAACCAACTGGGCACTTCTAGCTCTATTGTTTATCATGCCTCTTCGTAATATACAGGTTCAATATCTACCAAATTTAGGTGGAGGGCTTAATGTTATAAATATTTTGTTCTTCATTGCATTCATTCATTCGCATATGAATGGAAGAAAATATGAGCATAAACTTGGTATCAACTCAGTTTTGGTTTGGTACATATTGAGTTCAATTGTTGCTTTAGTAGTTGGCTATGTTTTCTTGGGTGATAATGCCAGTGGTAATTGGAATTCTATGAAAGATCAACTTATTCCAGTTATTCTTGTCTTTGTAATTCAAAGAAGTGCTGTTGATATGGTTCAATGGCGTCGCATATGTATAGCATGTTTATTACCTCTTCCTTATTGCTTTAAGGTAGTGTGGACACAATACAAATCTGTAGCCCAATGGCACTACTCTGATGACCTAAGGGTTTCAGGAACCTTTATGGATCTTGGTGCTAATGAAATGGCTGCGTATTCTGTAACACTTGCTTTAGTTAGTTTGGGTTGCATTATTGCTTGCTGGAGTGAAAAAAAATATAGAAATGCTTTTCTTATGTTTTTTATGTTCTCTGGATTATGTGTTCTATATTCATATTCTCGGGGTGCATATGTAGCATTTATAATGGGTGCGGTGGTTATTTTTATACGATATAAAAATACAGCAAAATTGATCCTTCCGACTCTAGTAATACTAGCAATTTGTATTGTAAATCTCCCCCCATCGATTAGCGAAAGATTTTCAAGTATTGATGCAGAAGAGGGAGAGAGGGACGCCAGTGCTGAGTCGAGATTTGTATTTTGGGAAATTGCATTTAATAATTTCTTGAAAAGACCTGTTGTAGGCTACGGATACCATACTGTGAGAGATCCAAGTATTAATCCATATGAGATGGATACCCATAATTACTATGTAAAAGTACTTGTTGAACGGGGGGTTCTAGGTTCTATAATGTTTATAATATTATTGAAGAGTTTATGGTCAATTACAAAAAGAAATTTGGATTGGCGAGATGAGGATAATATTGTAAATGGCGTGGTCTTGGGGATGGGGGGAGCTATTGTTGCCATGATGTTGGGTAATATGTTTGGTGATCGATTTTCTCATTATGCAATGATTACTAGTTTTTGGGCATTTATCGGGTTGATCTCTGTCGTTGAATTAATGCGGTTAGAAAAAAATGAGGTTAAGGATGATCTTTAAGCGTTGGTTGAAGTATTTTGCTGCCTTATTATTCCATTATAGTGGGTTTAATAGTTGGAGTCTTAAACGTTCTAGAAGACACTATATTTTAATGTTTCACCGTATAGAGGAAGGTAAGGATCTTTTGAATATATCACTGCCACTGCGCCATCTTGAGTGCGTAGTTGCATGGGCATATTCATTAGGTAACTTAGTTAGTATGAGTGAGCTTATCCAGTCAAAATCAAAAAATGTTAGGTTCTGTATAACATTTGATGATGGGTTTAAGAATGTTTTAGAAATCAACGGTTTATCAGCTAATTTTCCATGTATTTTATATTTAGCAACTAATTATATTGATACAAATGAAAGATTTTGGGCGGTTGAATTGGAAAGAATTATTCTCGCGAGTGAAAGCACTAGTATTGATTTATCGTTATTTCATTTGGGTTCTTTTGACTTGAGTAACAATGAGAAAAAAGAAATTGCAATTAGAGAATTAAATTGCGGAATTAAAAAACATCACCCAGCAGATATTTATGCCATTATAGAATATCTTTCTATAACATTAAATTCCGAAACGTGTTGTGCTACAAGCAACTCATTTTTATGTTGGGAAGATATACGATCTCTTGCTAAAAATGGTATGGAGTTAGGAGGACACACTCATAGTCATGTTATTAGCTCGATGGTTACACCAGATGAATTTTCAAGTGAGATTAATAAAAGTAATCAATTGATTCTGGAGGAAACTGGCATGAATGCTAAGCACTTCGCATATCCAAATGGCCGTGCTGAAGACATTTCCGTTTTTAGTCGTGAAATATTAATAGAAGAAGGGTATGAGTCAGCCGTGACAACAATTGAAGGGTCAAATGGAATTGATGAGGATCCATTTTATTTAAAGCGATTTAATGTTTCTAAAGATAGAATTGTCAATCCACTAGGTGGTGCTTCTAAAGCAATGTTTACTACTATGTTAGTTAACCCTATAAACATACATTGAGTTTAGTCATGTCTAACCGAAAAAAGATACTATTTGTTTCAGCGAGATTGCCTTACCCCGCGCTAGAAGGGCATCAAATTCGTGCATTTGGAATATTAAAGCAACTCTCAAAGAAATATGACGTTCATTTATTAAGTCTATTAAGAGAAGGGGAAGAAATTGATAGAAGCAATGAACTTGGTAGGTTGTGCTCATCAATTTCGGGTGTGAAAGTTAGTTCTGGAAACTTTTCTTCTTTTATTGCTGGACTATCTGCACTAAAACTTAATTATCCTCTAGTAGTAACTAAGTATGTTACGGCAAGTTTGAAGGATCAATTTAAAGATAAAATCGAAACAATAAAGCCAGATATTGTCCATCTTGATCTCTTACCGCTAGCTGGCCTGTTACCATTAATTCCTAATGGAATTAATGTTGTTTTAAATGAACACAATCTAGAATCTGATTTGATCAAGCAGAAATTATCTACTATCAATTCATTTGTTTCTAAAATCATTTATAAGCGCGAATACAAAAAGTTATTAAACTTCGAGAAAAACTCAATAAATTTTGTTGATGCTGTATTGGCATGCTCCCCTAAAGATGTTAGAGATTTAACTACTTTAGGTGGAGAGGGTGTCTATTGCATTCCCAATGGCGTTGATGCAGAGAGATTAAAACCAGATAACAATAATAAAAAGTTTAAAACAATAGTATTTTTAGGTGGGATGGGGTGGTATCCAAATAGGCTAGGAATAATTTGGTTTTTAAATGATGTGTTACCTTTAATTAATAAAATTGATCCTGAAATAAAATTACAAATAATTGGGAATCCTGAGCCGGGAGTTGAAATACCTGAAGGTATAAAATCTAATGTTGAAATTTTAGGGTTCGTGGACGATTTTATCCCTTATGTACAAAGTTCAGCATTGATGATCGTCCCTTTAAATGTTGGCAGTGGGACAAGACTAAAAGTGGTTGAAGGTTTGGCTCTAGGTAAATGTATGGTTTCTACTAGTAAGGGGGCCGAGGGCGTTGGCTTAACTCACGGTGTAGATATACTCTTTGCGGATACAGCGAACGATTTTTCAGAACAAGTAATAAAAGCAATTTCATCTACGGAATCCACCAGTTCAATAGAACTAAATGCAAGGAAATTGGCGGAAAATGTATATGATTGGAATGTTATTGGTGAAGACTTATATAATATTTATGAATCGTTATAGCCTAAATAATACATGTTATTTAAATAATTATTATTTTCATACTAATGATTGATGGTATTAAAAAATGAACTTTAGACAAAGTGTTAGAATACAAATGCAAGCAATTATGGCTGATGCAAGTGTGTATTGGTCTAAGCGTGCTGGGCATTCTGTTCTTAGCTCTCTTTTATATATAATGACATGCCACGGGTGGCACATAATGTTTTGGTTTAGGGTTGGAAAAATAATATATTCTATTCCTATACCTGGTATCTCACATGTTTTAAAAATAGTGTTTCAGCTACTTTGGTTTTTTCTTACAACGTTATATGGAACTTGGCTTGATACATCAAATAATATTGGTAAAGGGTTTTATATTGGACACTTTGGAGGGATTATTGTTAGAGGCGATTTTGGCGATTACTGCTCAATCGGGCAAGGTGTTACTGTTGGTTCTAAGGGAGCGGGGAAATCCAATGGCTGGCCTGTGATTGGAGATAGGGTCTATCTTGGGGCGGGGGCAAAAATTATTGGAAATATCACAGTTGGAAGTGATGTAGTTGTCGGTGCAGGCGCTGTGGTTACAAAAAATATACCAGAGGCGAGTCTAGCAATAGGTATTCCTGCAATAATATATAATAAAAAATAATGGTTATTAATTTATGATAAAAAAAGTAATTGGTAATATTGAAATTACTATGATTTCAATATTGATTTTTTTTATTCTTGTTTCTTTGCTAGGTGGGCTTGTTGCTTGTAGTGACGAAAATATTGAAATAGCGCGCGGTTCGGTTTCTGGCATAGGTAGTGATAAGGCATCAGGATTTGATTTGTCTCGGGATATAATAACTCCCGATTTTGGCAGGCTTCCTCCAGTAAAAAGAGAGTCTCGCATAGATCCTACTACAGGTACAAAAATCACAAGGCTTACAGATGCAAGTGAGCTGGAAGGAACCGATGACGCCTTGATAGTTTATTCTAGATATACTCCTGAAAATACAAACGGCAAATATTTTCTTGCATTTGGTGATGGCTCAGATAAAAGCTGGGTAATTGAGCGTGCTACTGGTGAAATAATAATGCCGCTTACAGATACTAAATTTAGACCCATTGGTGAATATCACGAAGTACGCTGGGACACGTCGGGCAATCACCCCAACCGATTATACTATCGTCATGAACTAACCTTTAATCAAATTGATATCGTATTTGATGCTGCAGGAAAAGGTAATATTGAGCAGACATTACTAAAAGATTTTTCGAATCTACTTCCAAATTCTTCAATGATTTATAATGATGTAGAGGGAGATAGTTCCAATGATAGTGATCATTGGGCATTTATGGCCATTCATTATGGCCTTCATGATACTCAAGGTGATGAACAGTTTCTTGTTGATGCTTTTGTGCATTACCAGCTATCTACAGGGGAGACTCACATCATGACACCTGGAGATTTAGCTGGATCAGAACTCGACATTGAGAAGGATAGGTCCTACTTTTCATTTCGACCAAATATGGTCGAAGTCTCGCCACTTGGAACTGGCATTGTCATCCATATGGGGCGTAAATGGGATAACTCTGAATATGGTGGAAATGGTATTAAATATGTAGATACCTGGTTTGATGGCCCTCACCTATGGCCATTGGATTTTAAGTATGCGAACAAAGTACCGATCAAAATTTCTGTAGATGAAACACATTCTGGCTGGTCGTTCGGTGAAGATGGTAGAGAGTTATTTATCAGTCAAAATAACCGAACTGACAGGCTTGATGCTGTTTATGTCGCCGGGTCTAATACTGGCTATGCCAACCGGTTAGCAATAGCTAAGCACTCAGATTTTGGATGGTCAAACGGTTTTCACTACGGGAAAATGCCACCAATTAGAAAAGGCTGGGCATTCATTAACACTTATTCAGATGAAAATAGTAGTTCACATGATGATGACTGGGGAGCTGATCAGTTGATTATGATGCAAATAATAGATGTGTCTGAGGATCCAATAATATGGAGAATTGCCCCAAATTATAATCTGTATAATGGAAGCTATAGGGATGAAGCACCTGCAGCAATAAATACATTGGGTAATCGTATATATGTTACTTCTAATTGGGGCGGTAAACTAAAAAATAGGGAAGTATTTGTTTTTGAGCTTTCTAAGGATTGGCATCTAGCAGAAGAATTCAATTAAAAATAATTATATCGTCATTAGTTGTATAACGTATTGGGTATTAAAATAAATGAAAAGAAAAATATTAGTAGTTAAAGAGGGCGGTGGTGGTTTTTCATTTGAAACTAAGTGTCTACTAGAGAAAATTGAAGATGATTATGATCTGTATTTTCTTGTCCCGCAGGATCGTGAAAAAAATGAAACTATTAGCTCTATAAAAGAATTTGAAATTCCGAAAATAACGTCAATTTATGATAAAAGCTATATTCATACAATCTTGGCGTTCTTGAAATGTATTCTGGCGACTATAAATATCCTTCGGAAAAGTGACTATCACGCCGTTATCTGTATAGGATCTTCTGTAGCTGTACCTGTATTTATTGCTAGTAGATTTTGCGGCTTAAAAACAGTCTTTATTGAGAGTATTACGAGAATAAATAATATCTCGAAAACTACAAGTCTGCTTTTGAAATTAAGAGTATGCGACAGAGTTTATGTTCAGTGGAAACCCTTAGCTTGTGCCCACTCGAAGCTAATCTATAAGGGGAGTGTGTTGTGATTTTTGTTACAGTAGGGACTTTTAATTTTGATGATCTTATTTATCAAGTTGACAAGTTAATAGAGCAGGGGGTCATTACTGATAAGGTGATTTGTCAGATTGGGAATGGTCAATATCAACCGAAGAACTGTGAATCCTTCGCTTATACTAAAAAAATTGGTAGCTATATTGACGATGCCAAAATGGTTATTTGTCATGGTGGAACAGGCTCAGTTCTAGACTTGATAAAAAGAGAAAAGAAGTTTATTGCTGTCGCGAATAGGGCGTTGGCTAATGATCATCAAATGGAGTTTTTATCAGAGCTAAGTCAAGAGGTTGATATACCTTGGGCTAGCGATATGGAAAAGCTATGTGATATTTATATAAATATATCAAGTTATTCTTATTCATCGCGTGATGGTTTTCTACGTAGTGATTTAGTAGATGATTTGAAAAAAGTTTTATTATAAAAGTTTTGATATTACTTGCTGTGGGAAGTCGATTTTCAATTTAGTATGCGTCTTGTGACGTTATGTGGAATGTTTAATGTCAAGAAAGTTATTAAAGCAAAGTACAATTTATAGTTTGAATCATTTGTTTACTACATTATCTGGTCTAATCACCTTTCCGTTATTGACCAAGAATCTTTCGGTAATCGAGTATGGGGCTGCGGGCCTGTTTACTATAACTATTGGGATGCTATCGTCTTTTAATAAATTTGGGCTGCAGCAAAGCATAATACGTTTTAAACCAGATCTAACTAAAGATGAATTGCAATCAAATATTTTTTACCCCTGTCTATTTTTAATATTGATGAGTAGTTCTTTTATTTATTGCTTGGGATTGTTTTTGTCGGATTATTCAGACACCTTGCTGTTTACGTCTCCAGCCATGATGATTGTAATAGCATCATCATGCTTACAATCTATTCGTGCGCTGACTGAAAATATACTTATAGCAGATCAAAGAAGTGTCCTGTTAACAGTATTTTCATTAATCTATAGGGTGCTAACTTTAAGCACTGTTGCCATTATTATATTGTATGTTAATAATTCTGCTATAGGGTTTATTTATTCGATTTTATTAGCAGATATCGTACTAACGGTAATAATTCTTGGTTGGTGCTACCAGAAAAACATCCTTACTTCTTTTAAAGTAAAGCATTTGAATATGGGTTTGATTACAGCATCTTTAGCCTTCAGTATTCCTATGTTTGGTAATGAAATTGCACATATGCTCCATGCTTTTATAGATAGATATTTTATTGAATATTTTATTTCTAGGGAGGCTCTTGGTATCTATTCTGCTTCATATAATATGGCGAATATTATATCTAGCACTCTGGTTGGGGGGCTTAGTATTGCTCTTGTACCTATCTACCTCTCTACTTGGAAAGAGCAAGGATTGGAGGCTACTAGAAAATTGCTGTCTGATGTTAATAGAATATACCTCCTTCTTTCACCAGGGATAATTGCTGGCTTATATCTTGTTTCTGAGCCATTGCTAACTATTCTTGCAACCAGCGAATATGCTGAGTTTAGTTATCTTCTCCCTGTAATATCTTCGGGTATTTTCCTATTTTCTACTAATGTGATATATGCAGCTGGATTACAGATAGAAAAAAAGCCTAAAAAATTATTTCAATTTGTTCTTGAAAGCGCAGGTATAAATATATTATTTAACTATATATTTATACCTATATATGGAATTAAAGCAGCAGCGTTTATAACAGTTATTAGCTATCTGTGGATGACAGTTAGAATGTATCGAGAGGGGAGGAGAGTGATTGAAATCGGTTTTGATTACAAGCTATTTATTAGATCAATTGTCTATTCACTTGTAATGATTGAAATTGTTTCTTTGGTTGAAGTTGAATCGAAGTTAGTTTACTTAATATTATGTGTTTTGCTAGGGGCCTTTATATATTCAAGTTTAATTATTTTGGTTGAAAGAAATGTAAGGGAATTTGTTTTTTCAATATTAAAGAATAAAACTGTTTGACCTCTATATTTTTTTATTACCCTGGCAGGTTATGTTTGATTATTTTTTGATGTTAGACTTGAAACATTATTATCAAGATATATAATGATGCGCATATTTCATAGTTAAATTGATGTGCCAATTACTAGAAGTTTTGTATTTTACTATCGGCATTATTGATTATTGATGATGGGGTTGTAATTAAAAGGAATTAATTTATAAATGTTTAAAAAGATATTATTTACACTGTCAATCCTATTTCAGTGGCTTCCTCGAGCGCTAAGGTTCTCTCTACTTTCAAAAAACAATGAAACTATTCATGTTTTGTTTTGTATGACTGATCATTATGAACCTGGATCGGGGGGCGTTAGTGATGGCGAAGCTCGGGATAGGGTGGATCAATTATTGATCGAGTACCCTAAGCTAGCTGATAAACATCAGGATTCCGCTGGAAACAAACCTACTAGATCTTGGTTTATTCCACCGCATTACCATGTAAACAGCTACCTTAAAGATGTTGTTGGATTATGCGAGAAAGGTTATGGCGAAATCGAATTGCACCTACACCATGGTAAGCACTGTCCAGATACTTCTAGCAACCTTAAAGAGACCATTGAGTTATGTGTAGCTGAATACTCTGAATTTGGTATATTTGGGAGTGAGAATGGGGTTAGAAAATATGGTTTTATTCATGGCGACTGGGCCCTTGATAACTCAAGAGGGGGAGCATTTTGCGGCGTTAATGATGAAATTAGTATATTAAAAGAATCGGGTTGTTATGCCGATTATACATTTCCTTCGCCCAACGAAGCATCTCCATCTCAGATTAATTCAATATTTTATGCGACGGATAACCCTATAGAGCCGAAATCTCATGATAGAGGTGTATTAGTAGAAAAAGGAACAGCACCGACAGGGGACTTGATGATTATACAGGGGCCTTTGTATCCATACCTTAAGAATGGCAAACCTTGGGGGCTTAGGGTATCGGGTGATGAAATAAATGGACAATCAGTTGTTACTGAAGACAGAATCGATGCCTGTATTAAAACTGGAATATCAGTAAAAGGGAAAGATAACTGGGTTGTTGTTAAAATGCATACCCATGGGGCTACGGATGCGAAAGGCGTTCTAGGTAAGGAAATGGATGATATTTTTACCCATCTTGAGGCATCCTATAACGATGGTAAGAATTACAAGTTGCACTATGTAACAGCGAGAGAGCTGTACAATATTATTAAGTCAGTCGAAGCAAATGAAGAATGCAGCGATCCTGAGCTGTATAGGAATTACAAAATCTCAGCACCTGATTATAACTCTTCACCAGAAATTACCGAAGCGTCTAGTAGGTTGAAGGAATTAGTTTCACGTACGTATAAAGGTTAAACCCTATAAATGCATAGAGATTACTTGGTCTCTATTGTTATTGATAAATATTTAAAATAAGTAAGGGATACTTAGTGGTTAAAGTAAATGCAATTGAAGGGATTCGAGGCGTTGCATGCTTCATGGTTGTTTTGTCGCACTTAAGCTTAACATTTTTTCCGTATTTACACGGATTTTCTGGGACCGCAGGAGTAGAAAACCAAATCCAGAGATTTATATATGATTCTCCACTAGGATTTATGTATTCTGGATCTTCTGCAGTGTACATATTTTTTGTCTTGAGTGGATATATATTAACTTTTGCAGCTTTTAAAAATAATATTAGCAAAATAATTTCCATGTCTATTAAACGATATCCACGTTTGATGATTCCTGTCGTGATTTCATGCTTCCTATCATTGTTTTTCTTTTCTGTATTTTCTATGGATAAATCGAGGCTACCTGAATGGATAAGTACTTACGGAAATTTTGATTACACCCTGGCAGGAGCTGCATATAGCGGAACTGTTGGGGCATTTCTTACGGGAGATAGTTTGTATAATCCAGTCCTGTGGACAATGCAGACAGAGCTGATTGGATCATTTGTTATTTTTATCATGTGTTTTATAAAGGTTAAATATCAATTTAAGTTTGTGGACTTTTTTGTTGGTCTGTTATTACTACTGTTGTTATTTTTTAATGCTATAGCGCCAGGTTTGGCTGCTGGTTTGATTGCTTTTATTGTAGGTCACTTGTTCTATATTCATGGAAAGGCTGTTAAACCTGTTGTTTCATTGCCAATGTTGGTATTAGGATTGTATTTAGGAGGTGCTCATAATGAAAGTTCCTCTTATTCTTTTATTGTATCAGTGTTAGGTGAAAAAGCTTACATCGTAGCTAACTTCCTATCGGGGATGATGATTGTATATTCCATTATATTTAGCACGAATTTAAGTACTGTTTTCTCTAAAAAAATATTTGTATTTATGGGGCGGGTATCATTTTCAGTTTACTTGATTCATATACCAATAATATCTACTGTTGGTGTGTTTGTATTTAATCTTCTTCATGATCACTTCGATTATTCTAGTTCGGCAATATTATCCTCTATAATGTCAATCTCACTCATTTACTTTTTATCCATATACTATTTCAAGTACGTGGATAATTTCGCAATTATTATTTCTGGAAAATTTCAAATTTTTATTGTTGGTTTTTTTAGGAAAATAAATCTTGCGCGCTTTAAATTCAATGCCGCTGATACACATGAGTAGTAAATCTTAATTTTATAATTATAGTCGTGGTTCAGAGTTTTTGGTTGCCCAATTAGGAATCATATATTTATCTCGTAAATATTTAGGGGGAGTCAATGAGCAATTCCAAAAAATCTGATTTCAGCTCTGGATGTTTTAGGGTTCGTACAGTTAGTTTTAGATAAGAGTTATTAGATATTGGAAGCCGCTGAAGCACTTGATTTCGATAATTTTATTGTTGATAAATAGGTTCGGAAATTAATTAGTAGGTTAGACCGCCTTAGCATCATAGCGGAAAGATACCAAATGAAGTTTAAATGATTTATTGAAAGACCTCTTGGCGGGTGGATTAATTTAATTGACCACTACAGTATCTAGTTGCTGCTCCAATATTGAGTTGCCAAGATTTACTTTTTATTTTCCATCCTAGAAGTATTTTTATTGAGACATATACTATATATTCTTATCTATTGAAAATCATCAAGATAGAAAAAAATAAATCGACCGATTTCATTGTTATGGGATTGTATTTATTGATATTACTTATTTACTTATACAGTGGATCACTTTCTGTAAACTACTGTAAGTTTTCATCTGTCGTTGTTCTCATTTTAAGCTCAGTAATCGCCACTTCTTTTGTTGTACTTTTTATGTCTCTACCTATAGGGCGGCTAGGTGTATTCATTGCAATAGCGCTATCAGTATTAAATGCTTGTATCATATTTCTTGGCTCTAAGTATGGCGGGGCATCAGAAGGCATAGTTTCGTCTATTATGGATACTAACATGAGCGAGTCTTTAGAGTATGCTTCTTCTAATAGTTTCCCTCTAAGTGTTCTGCTATCCATTCTTCTCTTTATAGCCTTGTGGAAACTGACCAATATATCAAATGATTTATTTAAAAATACTCGCCACTCACTAGCTTTTATTGTTGGAATAACTGTTATTAGCTCTTTGCCTTTTTTGTATAAAGCAGGAAAAGTAGATTCCCCTATTTGGTATTTATTAGAGGTTATTCCTGAAGTTAGGCTGGGAGTTACGATTATAGGAACGTTAGAATCAAGACGGTTAGAGAGAGAGCCCATAGATAGTCAGTGGGAAGATATTACCTCAAGTAAAAGTGGGTATACCTATATAGTAATTATAGGTGAATCAGCTCAAAAGAAAGCGTTTCATTTTTATGGAAATTCAGTTAATACAACCGAAGAAATTACGTTGCTGCCTGGATGGACAATTATATCTGATGCGATAGCTCCTGCAGTACTGACACGAACATCTGTTGTTCGCTTATTATCATTTAATGAAAAAGAAAATGTTAACGTGAATTTAAATATTATTGACTTAGCTAAAGCCTCTGGTTTAAAAACATATTGGTTCTCAAACCAAGGAGCGATGGGTTTTAATGATACCCCTGTTACCAGGATCGCAAAGAGGGCAGACGAAAAATTATTTCATAATTTTGACTTTTCCAAGGCGAAAAGTGATTTTGTATTACTTGGTGATTTGAAAAGATCGATAAATGCGAAGGGTGATCAGTTGTTTTTTCTACATACTATAGGATCACATTCGGATTTTTGTAAAAGAACAAGTGAAGCATTATTCAGCGTTACTAAGAGGCTCGGTGTAAAAGATCTTGATTGTTATAATGATAGTATACTTAATACATTTCATTTTATTAAAGAAGTTCAGAGCATTATGATAAGTAAAGGGCTTAAATACAAAATAATTTACTTATCTGATCATGGTTTAGTCGATGTTGAAGATGCACCTTATAAAGTCCATGGTGCTGGGCGACTATTCTCAAGAGAGGCAGTCGAAGTGCCATTGATATTTATAGAAGATAGTAAGGGAAAAGGAGTTATGAAAGACGCCACCTATTTCTTGAGAGATTTTCCTCATACATTTGCTGATTGGATTGGTGTTGAATCTCTAAATGTTGATGAAACTAAGTCTATACTTTCTATGAAGAAGGGTGATGAACAAGAACCTTATGTTATTGATAGCTCTGAGTCCTTTACATATTTTGAATGATTTTTCTATTATAAGAAGACAGAAATATTATTTTTCTTCTTCAACACGGCTAGGTGTAAGAGGCTGTATGTTAGTAAACATTATGGAACTTAGACATCGAAGCTGATTCACTAGTAGTACTTTTAGATTTAAAGAGGCTACCAGTGAATTTTATATTATTTAAATGAAGGCTATTTTAGAACGCTATCCCAATTACTAGGCAGTTCAAATACAAAAACTTCTCTGTTCGATAATTGACCACCCCAATTGTTACTCACATATACTCGGTTTCCGAATGTGTTAATTGCAGCGGGTGCCTCATCTCGGTAACTACCGCTAAAGGCATTATAGTTAGGTGAAATTCTCCAGATGGTAGGGCTTTCTGATTTGTGCTTTACTTGCATCATGAACAATTGGTTGGCTGCCCAAGCACTGCTGTGCGACGGTGACACCACTTCAGAATAGGTATTAACAAAAGTCCAGCCAGGTTTATTTACAGGCATTTTTCCGTAATGGAAGCCGTTCGACCAACCAAAATCGGCATGCTCCCCTATTTCTATACGATCGGCATACCCTGCATCTACTCCGCTTACATAAACAGCATCTAGCTGATCGGTACGGTTATTCTGGCTAATGAACATCTCTCTACCATCTTCTGCAATTGACCAGCCAGAATGAGTTTCGCCTACGGATATTTTAACAGGTGCCTTCTCTGCATAATTAAAATCTAAAGGCCATAGGTGTGGGCCATCAAACCATGTATCAACATATGGAGTTAGTGAACCATCATTATCCCATTTGCGGCCCATGTGTATGACTAGACCCGTTCCAAGTGGGGACACTTCGACCATATTGGGTCGAAATGAAAAGTAGGATCTTTCTTTCTCAATATCCAGTTCTGATCCTGCTAAATCTGCAGGTAGCATTATGTGAGTCGTGCCTGTTGAGATTTGGTAATGCACAAAAGCATCAACAAGAAATTGCTCGTCATTTTCTTTATCATGAAGGCCATAATGGACAGCCATAAATGCCCAGTGGTCACTATCATTAGAGCTATCACCCTCTACATCGTTATAGATCATTGAAGAGTTTGGCAGTAGAGCCGAAAAATCTTTTAGTAATGTGTGCTGGAGGGTGGCACTTTCTGCATCATCAAACTCGAGATCAACTTGGTTAAATGTTAGGTCCTTACGATAATATAAACGATTTGGATGATCTCCTGATGTATCCCAGCGTACTTCATGGAACTCACCAATAGTTCTAGGGTGAGCATCAGTAAGTTGTATTATGACCTCTCCAGTAGTACGTTCGATGACCCAACTCTGGTTGGATTCAGATCCGAAGGCTAAAAAGTATTTTCCGCTTGTATTTTCAGGTGTATATCTAGAGTAAACGATTAGGGCGTCATCGGTACCTGAAAGTTCACTGGCATCAGTTAGGCGAGTAATTCTTGTACCTGAAGTAGGATCAATTCTTGACTCACCTTTTGCAGGAGGCTCGGATCCATAGTCTGGGGTAATAATATCTCTTGAGGTTACATAATTTGAGGGTGAAGAGGGGGATGTTGTTATGTTTATTGTCGCGCTAACATCATCGTTATTATTATCGGTTGCGGTTACTAGGAGAGTTTCTATTCCTATCGATGCACTATTGTATATGACTTGGTTCGGCTGGCTGCCTTGCTCTGTGTTTACCGAGTCTGTTACAGAATACTGAACGCTATCCCCGTCAGCATCAGTTTCGGGTCCCAATGTAATCATCATGTCTGTTGATTCCATTGCTTCTAATGTTTGGTTTGAAATAACAGGAGCTGGATTGTTTTCAGTAACAGCAATACTAAATTCAGTAAGATCTACAGAGTGAAACTTATTAAATACAGAGATGCTGATATTTTCAAAAACTCCAATTTCTCTAGGCGTTCCTTTTAACTCACCACTGGATGTATCAAACACCGCCCAAGTTGGCTTATTAGTGATTGAAAATGTTAGTGGATCATTATCACTATCTTCCACTATTGGAGTAAATGAATAGTCAGTATGGGCTAATACAGTACCCGTAGGGGTTCCTGTGATTGTCGGTGCAGCATTTTCAGGTGTTGCAGGTGTCCCCGCAATAAACTCAGCTAGATCTGTGATTGAGTCTCCATCGCTATCTTGAGTGCCATTACTAATCTCTAATGAAGAAAAGTACTCTAGCTCCCATTCGTCACCTAAACCATCATTATCGGAATCGGTTTGGCCTCTAGGATTTTCAGGAAATGCATCAACGCTATTTAATGAGCCGTCTCCGTCCTTATCACCTTCGGCAATTAAATAAGTCAACGTCTGCGTAACTATTTCCTCTGCTACCTTTAGTTCAATATCGAAGGTGGCACTGTCATTAATGCTATTTAATGGAGGGTTTCCCGTAATGCCTAAAACTTGGTGGTCATTACAGCCGTACGGGCTACAAATATTTTTATATTGTAATGAATAACTCATCCACTCAGGCTGATTAATGAGTGTTACTGCCCCTAGCTCTAATGATTGGCTATTTATTACGGGAACAAAGTTATTTTGATCTGCTTGTAATTCGATTTTATTAATATCGTCGTTTATTATTATTAATTGCTGCTGGCTTTGTAATAGAATCTGTTCATCACCAATATAATCTAGGATGTCCAACTTTAATAATAAGGAGTCTTTAATTTCAAAGTGAATATCACCTAAAATGGCAAGTGATATTTTTTTTTCCATCTCGCCAGGTGAAAATGAAATGGTTCCATTATCTTCATCTGCAATCCAGTCCTGCCCAGCTGTTGAGGCCTGTCCTTCTAGTTTATAATTAACCAGTAACGTAGTTGCTAAAGGTTTTGATAAGCTGACTACAAATTCAGTAGGAGTTTCACTTGGCTTACCTGCCTCCGTTAAATTACCTTCTATAGCCACGACTGCATTAATAGACACTTGAGCACCGTCTACCAAAGTAACGATGTACTCTTTTTCTGTGGTTAGATCGGTATCCGTTGAGCTCGCAATAATGGTGAATGTATCACCTATATTACCTGTAACAGTTCCTTTTAGACTTATAGTATTAATACTGCTGTTATCGATTGTTAACCAGTCTGGCTTAGATAGAATAGTAAGCTCTACCTCATCGATACCGTATATCGAATTATTGTCATCACTACTTTCTATTATTAAGGTGTAATCAAGTTCCGATATTGCTTTATTGCCCTGCAGACTAATGAAGTCGATAGAGGGTGCGCCATTAACATTACATGAGAAAGAGGCACTAATTACTTCGTCTTCTTGCAACATGCCATCTAGATTTTCATCTAAACCAATTCTATGTTTATCCCCACCGTGTAAACAATTAGTGCCGCTAGGCTCTTCGATAGTTTCTATCAATAAATTATCTACATTTCCGTCAGTGCCGTCTACTCCGTCAGTACCGTCAACTCCGTCAGTGCCGTCTACTCCGTCAGTGCCGTCTACTCCGTCAGTGCCGTCTACTCCGTCAGTGCCGTCTACTCCGTCAGTGCCATTTTCTCCAGAGCAAACATAGCTGGTCGCTTGAACTTCAATGGCGGCAAGCACTTGGTCATCATTGATATCTAGGCCAGTATCAATGCGCACACCACCATTAATGCAATTATTACCAGCCTGCTCTGCCAAAGTAGAAACGAGCGAACTTATTTTTGTTTCAGTATTAATAAGTTGATTGCAAATAATTTCTGTTTGCAACGCTTCGTTAGCATCAAGAATATTATTTGTATTGAAATCCATACCAATGAGTATTTTTTTACCGCCAGCTGCGCATTCATCATTCGTTGCAGAAGTAATTGATATTAAGCTGCTACTACCATTTTCGCCGTCAGAACCACTGCTTCCATCAGAACCATTGCAAATTGTTTGAGTACGATCATGATCCACTTCACTGGTATCTAAACGACCATTGCCATTATTATCAATGCCCATTTCAATTTCAATTCCACCGCTGGGGCATTCTTCGCTTTGAGTTGAAAAAGTACGAACAAGAGAGTCAAATGTTTTTAAATTGAAGTCAGACTCTGATGCCTTAGCTAAGGTTAAGGCTCCTGGGCCGTTATCAGAATTTGAACCACCGCATGCTGTAAGGAGAATAACAGCACTGAAAATTAATATGGAGTTGGAAAGGCGTTTCATCACGTATTACATCCTGTAATTACTATTTCACGCAATAGTAATGGCATCAAGAATAAACGTCTACAGAGATACTGGATAACCATGAATTTTTATTGAAAATGTATACTAATACTACAAGTTTTAAGGGCAGTATAATTTAAGGTAAGAAAAAATTATTAGAAATTAAATTATTTTGAAAAGTATATGAAATAGGTTTTACAAATCAATTCGGTGATTTAATAATTTTAGGAAACAGGAGGACTTGAGTTTGTAATCCTATAATGTATCAACGATGTAGTTCTTGACATTAAACTCTGATCGTATCTGGATTAATATTTTATTTTTATAATTGCAAAGCAGCACCTTTGAGATTAAAGGTACTGCTTTAGTGTATTGAAATAATAGTGATTATTTCAATACACTATCCCAATTGCTTGGCAGTTCAAATACAAAAACTTCTCTGTTTGATAATTGACCACCCCAATTATTACTTACATAAACTCGGTTTCCGAATGTGTTAATTGCAGCGGGTGCCTCATCTCGGTAACTACCACTAAAGGCATTATAGTTAGGTGAAATTCTCCAAATGGTAGGGCTTTCTGATTTGTGCTTTACTTGCATCATGAACAATTGGTTGGCTGCCCAAGCACTGCTGTGCGACGGTGACACCACTTCAGAATAGGTATTAACAAAAGTCCAGCCAGGTTTATTTACAGGCATTTTTCCGTAATGGAAGCCGTTCGACCAACCAAAATCGGCATGCTCCCCTATTTCTATACGATCGGCATACCCTGCATCTACTCCGCTTACATAAACAGCATCTAGCTGATCGGTACGGTTATTCTGGCTAATGAACATCTCTCTACCATCTTCTGCAATTGACCAGCCAGAATGAGTTTCGCCTACGGATATTTTAACAGGTGCCTTCTCTGCATAATTAAAATCTAAAGGCCATAGGTGTGGGCCATCAAACCATGTATCAACATATGGAGTTAGTGAACCATCATTATCCCATTTGCGGCCCATGTGTATGACTAGACCCGTTCCAAGTGGGGACACTTCGACCATATTGGGTCGAAATGAAAAGTAGGATCTTTCTTTCTCAATATCCAGTTCTGATCCTGCTAAATCTGCAGGTAGCATTATGTGAGTCGTGCCTGTTGAGATTTGGTAATGCACAAAAGCATCAACAAGAAATTGCTCGTCATTTTCTTTATCATGAAGGCCATAATGGATGGCCATAAATGCCCAATGGTCGCTATCGTTGGAGCTATCTCCTTCCACATCATTATAGATCATTGAAGAATTTGGTAGCTGAGCTGTAAAGTCTTTCAGTAACTGATGTTCAAGAGTAGCGTTTCCTTCATCAAAGGTGATATCAATCTGATTAAATGTTAGCTCGTCACGATAATATAAACGATTGGGATGATTACCTGATGTATCCCAACGTACTTCATGAAATTCTCCGATCGTTTTTGATTGAGTATCAGTCAGTTGTATTATGATGTTTGCGGTAGAGCGCTCAATGATCCAGCTTTGGTTGGATTCAGAACCAAACGAGAGAAAGTATTTTCCGCTTGTATTTTCAGGAGTGTATCGTGAGTATACGATTAGAGCATCATCGGTTCCAGGGAGTTCACTTGCATCAGTTAGGCGAGTAATTCTAGTGCCTGTCGTAGGATCAATTCTTGATTCACCTTTTGCAGGAGGCTCGGATCCATAGTCTGGGGTAATTATATCCCTTGAGGTGACATAATTTGAGGGTGACGAGGGTGATGTTGTTATATTAATGGTGGCAGTAACATCATCATTATTATTATCGCTTGCAGTTACTAGGAGGGTTTCCACTCCTATCGATGCACTATTGTATATAACCTGATTAGGCTGATTGCCCAGCGCTGTATTCATCGAGTCAGTTGTAGAGTATTGAATGCTATCCCCATCAGCATCAGTTTCGGGCCCCAATGTAATCATTATGTCTGTTGATTCCATTGTTTCTAGTGTTTGATTTGAAATAACAGGAGCTTGATTGTTTTCAGTAACGCTAATACTAAATTTAGTAAGGCCTACAGTAAGAAACTTATCGGATACTGAAATAATAATATTTTCAGAAATACTGGCTTCCGTAGGTGTTCCTTTTAGCTCACCACTTGATGTATTAAATTCTGCCCAGCTTGGTTTATTAGCGATTGAAAACGTTAATAGGTCATTATTACTATCTTCTGCTGTCGGAATAAATGAATAGTCGGTATGGGCTAATATGGAATTGGCTGGAGTCCCTGTTATTGTCGGCGCAGTATTTTCAGGTGTAGGTGTAGGTGTAGGTGTAGGTGTAGATATGGGTTTATCCGCGAATTCACTTTTGGCTTGACGGGGCTCTCCACCACCGCAACCCGATATGAGTATTGCCGCAGTTGTCAAAATTAGTATTTTTTTCATTTAAGTATCCTCTTATCGAGACTTTATAATAGACATCGATTTTGTATGCAAGGCGTGCATAGGTCTCATGATTACAAAAGGTGACGTGTTTAAAACAAAATAGAAAAATAATTACAGATTCATACATTGCGATGAAATAATCTGGTTCTTTAGTATTGGTTTTCTTTCGTTGTGTTTTTATTACTAATTTTCATTAGATTTATTGTAAGTTTACATTGTTTGTGTTGGTTTTATCGACGAAAAAGTTGAATTAAATTAATATTTTATATGGCATATAACTGGCGTAAATATTTTAACTGATCCAATTAGTATAATAATTTTACTCGAAGGTTACACTGTTGTGATAAATATGGACTAGTTGAATTATTCTAATAATTATTTTAAAAGGTATAGTACTTCTAATTCCTATCAATATTTCAATTGTCACTATAGTGTAATGCTATCGCGCATTAATTATCTGACTGGTCCGAAATTTAAATAGTAGGGTAGGTTGAGCACATTTCTAGGAAAAGTATGCTCAGTCCCATAATGCTTAATCCCGCTTTTTAAAATCCATAAACCAAGGTCGCACCAATAATTGTGTCCATTTCTTCTGTGCCTTCAGGAACGGTATCGGTATATTTCACTTCGTAATTCATTTTCATCGCAAGTGTAGATACAAGCGTGCTCTGTAGACCCATGATCGATCTATACACTGTGCCAAATTCACCAGACTCTACAGTGAATGTTTCTAGGAAGGTTGCGTTCTCACTGATGTCAGCAGCAAAATCTAACGATAGACGGCCAATAACCTCTTCTTTGAGTTTGTCACCTTCCTCATTACGCACTTCCAAAGATGTACGACGATAACCTGGGCCAATCTCAACATCAAAGTGGCCTTTCTTTGCATGCCAAACACGGTAACCATAACCAACAGAGAGTACGCTTTGATATTCGAAGCCGCTGAAACGGTCATCTTCATAACTTAATAGCGAGGCGATGTAGTCGTATTCACCTAGAGTGTAATCACCTTTTAATTCAGCAAAATACCTTTCTTTAGACTTATCGCCATTTTCTTCACCACTAAGGGCTTCTAATTTTAAGGTTGTCTTCATCGGCTGCACATCATGTACTAGATTAAACTTACCGTTAAAACTACGAGTATCGGTATTACCGCGGGTTTCAATGAAGCCAAGCTCTGCTTGACCAGACCATACTGGGGTTAGTACTTCTTCAGCGGCTTGGCTAGCAAAGCTAGTTGCACCAGAGCCTATGCAGGCTATAAGGGGGAGAATTTTTGTGATCTTCATAATCGTACTGCCATTCATCATTGAATTATTGGCGCTAGAATAATGTCTTGGAGGAAAGACTTCAAGCTAGAGAGCTTAAGTTAGATGCTTCAAGTTAGAGAGCTCAAGCTGGCTAAAAATGGAACAATGCGTTCGAACAGAAAATTTGAGCATCTGTTAGTATCAATCTTGTAGCAAAAATTTTACGATTTATTGTTAACATCAAAAGAGAATAGAAGGGTGGTTGTGTGAGAGATAAAATAGTATCGGCGCCAGTAAGCAGCGTACTGTATCAGCTGACATTGCCTATGGTCATCGGTATTGTTGCAGTGTTCTTTTTTAATTTGGTTGATACTTTCTTTATTGGTTTATTAGGTACCAAGAGCTTGGCAGCGGTAAGTTTTACTATGCCGATTGCAATGGTTGTGATGAATTTAGCAATCGGTTTAGGCATAGCTTCTTCAGCATTAATTGCCCGCGCTATTGGCGGCAATGAACATCATTTAGCCCAACGCTACATTATGGCGAGTTTATTATTAACAGGGGCAATTGCGACGCTAATTTTAGCGCTGGGTTGGTACTTTAATGATGATTTGTTTTTAGTGCTGGGGGCTGAAGCTGAGCTATTACCTGTAATTTGGCAGTACATGCAATTCTATTGGCCTGGAGCTTGGCTGATCATGTTTATGATTGTTATTAATAGCAGTATGCGAGCAGTGGGAAATACAAAATTACCAAGCATGATGATGTTAGGCTCGGCGGTCTTGAATGCTATTTTAGACCCTATTTTAATTTTTGGTATCGGGCCTATCGAGGGTATGGGGATCGCAGGGGCGGCTTTAGCCAGTACGCTATGCTGGCTAATTGTTGTGTTGGTTATGATTTATTCATTAGCGAAAATCGATTTATTACATTGGGCACAATTAACAGTTAAAGAGCTGCTAGTTATTTGGCAGCGTTTAATGGCAATCGGAATTCCTGCCATGGTGACGAATGTTTTGGTGCCTATTGCCAGTGGTATTTTATTGATTATGATCGCCCCAATGGGTGAGCAATCTGTGGCAGCCTTTGGTGTTGGGGCAAGAATAGAGCCTTTCTCTATTGTTATTATTTTAGCGCTGACTTCAACGATCCCTGTTTTTGTTGGACAGAATTTTGCTGCCGGCCAGCACGAACGTATTTGGCAGGCACTATCGGTTGCTGTGCGTTTTATCTTGATTTGGCAATTAGCGATCTGGTTATTCTTGTGGCTAGTCTCGCCTTTTATCGCGATGATCTTTTCTCAAGATCCTCTGGTGATAGAGAAGGTGAGTCATTACCTGATGTTAATGCCGATTGGTTATGCAGGAATGGGAATTGTATTGTGTGCGAATGCTGCCTTAAATGCTTTGCAACGTACAGGTGTTTCTATGATGTTAAACCTGCTTAGGCTATCGATATTTTATGTACCTCTTGCTTGGCTTGGTGGCCACTTCTATGGCTTTGAGGGATTATTATTCGGTGCGTCTATGGGCAACTTAATTGCAGGCTTTATCGTTTGGGGATTGATTCGCAGAGCGCAAGCCAAAGAAGCCTTTGGCGTACACAATTATTCTACGGCGCTTGCGGCAACGGTAGAGGAAAATTAGCGACGAAAGCGCCCTAAGAAGAAGTCTTTTAGCATGACCCAGTCACCTATGAAGCTATACAGCGGATATTTAAAGGTAGCTGGGCGATTGTGTTCAATAAAGAAATGCGCCACCCAAGCAAAGCCATAACCCATTAAGGGCATATACCATAGCGCCATATAGTTTGCGCTTGCTATCGCATAAGCAATGATCGCTAATACACCTATGCTACCAATGTAGTGCAGTGCGCGGCACATTGGGTTGCTGTGTTCACTCAGGTAGAAAGGATAAAACTCAGCGAAGGAGGTATAGCGCTGCTCTTCAACGACGGGGTCGGTCATAATATGCCTCTTGGTATTATTATTTTTATTAAGAGTATTACGTTGCTGATTGTGGAGCAAGGCAGTGCGAGAAAAATCTCACACTGCGATTTCGTTTATGCAATAGGGCTTAGCGCTCAGTCCTAGCGTTCAATTGAAAGCGCAACACCCATGCCACCGCCGATGCAAAGTGTCGCTAGACCTTTGTTCGCATCCTGACGAATCATTTCGTGCAATAAAGTTACCAATACGCGGCAACCGGAAGCACCGATTGGGTGGCCTAAAGCAATTGCACCGCCATTAACGTTTACCTTGTTGGTATCCCACTCAAGGCTTTTATTAACAGACAAAGCCTGTACTGCAAACGCTTCGTTGGCTTCTATTAAGTCCAGCTCGTTAATATCCCAGCCCGCTTTAGCCAAGCACTTTTTCACAGCTGGAATTGGGCCTGTCCCCATAATCGTAGGATCAACACCTGCGCTAGCATAGCCAGAGATAGTTGCCAGAATAGGCAAGCCTAGTTCTTCAGCTTTTTCACGGCTAGCAAGCATTACAGCAGCTGCGCCATCGTTTAATGAGGAAGCATTGCCTGCGGTAACAGAGCCGTCTTTTTTGAATGCTGCGCGCATGCCCGACAGTTTTTCAGCTGTTACTGAGCGTGGACCTTCATCTGTCTCAAAAACGATGTCATCGCCACGACGCTGAGGGATCGTTACCGGGGTAATCTCATCTTTAAATTTCCCTGCGTCAATAGCAGCGATGGCTTTAGCTTGTGACTGGGCGGCGAATTCATCTTGGTCGCAGCGTGGAATTTCAAATTGCTCGGCAATATTTTCAGCGGTGATGCCCATATGGAAATCATTGAATGCATCCCATAGGCCATCAGTAATCATGGTATCAACCATGTTCCAATTACCCATGCGTTGGCCGTTACGAGAATTCGGTAATACGTGAGCCGAGTTCGACATAGATTCTTGGCCGCCGGCAATAACAACATCAGCATCGCCAGCTTTAATTGCTTGTGCTGCAAGGTGCAAGGCCTTAAGGCCAGATCCACAAACCTTGTTAATTGTCATAGCGGAAGCGGTTACTGGAATGCCGGCGTTAACCGCTGCTTGACGAGCTGGGTTCTGACCACAGCCTGCTGTAAGCACTTGCCCCATTAGCACTTCATCAATTGCGTCAGGTACGATACCAGTTTTTTCGATAAGCGAGCGAATAACAATAGCCCCTAATTCGGTAGCAGGCAGGCTAGAAAGTGATCCGCCGAAAGTACCGATAGCAGTACGAGTAGCTGCAACAATAACGACATCTGTCATGATGTTCTCCAGATATTAACAATATAAATTAATGATAAAGAATTAAAAGTATGGCTCATTATACCCTTTGAGACACATACTTGCTCATTAGCTTTCTTCAAGCCATAAGCTAGCGTGACATCACCATTGCGACCGTTTCATTACTTGGCTGCAGGATTAATCCTTTCTCGGTTGCGATCACGTCTATAAATTCTGCGGGTGTAATGTCAAAGGCAGGGTTAATTGCCTCGCAGCCTTCAGGAGCAATCGCCTGGCCTTTGTGATGAGTTACTTCAGAGCTATGGCGTTGTTCAATTTCAATATCGTCGCCAGAAGCCGTGTGCGTATCGATAGTACTCGTCGGTGCCGCAATCATTACCTTGATGCCATGGTGCTTAGCCAATAAGGCTAAACCATAAGTACCGACCTTGTTGGCCACATCACCATTGGCGGCAATGCGATCAGCACCGACTACGAGCCAATCGATATTGCCTTGACGAAATAATTGCGCCGCTGCTCCCTCAGCACAAAGTTTCACTGGAATATTATCCTGCATTAACTCCCATGCAGTTAAACGTGCGCCTTGCAGCCAAGGACGAGTTTCTCCTGCATAAACTTGAGTCAGCTTGTCATCGGCAAAGGCTGAACGAATAACCCCAAGCGCTGTACCGTAACCTCCAGTCGCTAATGCACCCGCATTGCAGTGGGTATAAATTTGGCTGTTGTCACGCATTAAACCTGCACCCAGTTGGCCGAGTCTCAAGTTGGCCTGAATATCTTCTTTGTGAATCGCTTTTGCTTCAGCTAATAGCGTAGAGAAAGTTTGCGGCTGAACAGTGCGCATACGTTCTAGTGCCCAAAATAAATTGACGGCAGTAGGGCGCGAAGCGGCGAGGACTTGATAGGCATTATCGAGGTCTTCATTATTACGTGCGGCAATAGCGATGCCATAGGCTGCAGTAATGCCAATTGCTGGCGCGCCACGCACCACCATATCGGTAATCGCTTGGGCTGTTTTTTCTGCACTGGTGAAACTTAAGTATTCAACTTGGTGCGGTAAAACTCTTTGATCTAATAATTGTAATTCGTCATCAAGCCAACGAATGGCTTGTACGGTATTATCCGATAAAATGGCTAACTGAGAATTAAAAGACATGCAGCACCTAAAACTTATGAAAAATTATAGGCGCTAGTGTAGCGGAAATTTGTTTAGCTGAAAGACTAATTAATCGTGGCGCTATTCAGACTTTAAATTCATTAACAATATTTCGTAGGTTATGTGCTTGTTCAGCTAAGTTTGACGATGCAAGGGATGTATTGGCTGCTTCTTCAACAGTATCTTCAGAGACTTCATTTATTTTTACGATGTTAGCGCTCACTTCTTCTGAAACAGCACTTTGTTGAACAGCTGCACTGGCCACCTGGCTATTTATATTATTAATGGTATCGACGTTGGTCATTATGCTAATAAGTGAACTTTCGGTTGCTTGAGATTGATCAACGACCTTAACTGCTTTTTCACGGCTACTCTCCATTGCGTTAACCGCTTTCTCTGTCCCAGCTTGTAAGCGCTCAATAATAGATTGAATTTCAGTTGTTGATTCCTCCGTTCGGCCTGCTAAGGAGCGCACTTCATCGGCGACTACTGCAAATCCTCGGCCCTGTTCGCCTGCTCTTGCTGCCTCAATTGCCGCATTTAATGCTAATAGATTTGTTTGTTCTGCAATCCCCTGGATAACTTGTGACGCATTGCCAATTAAAGCGCTTTCTTTAGCCAGGTTTTGAATCACTTCACGAGCGTGCTCAACATCGGCAACTAAGGCTGAAATTGAGGTAATGTTTTCCGTCATTATTTTTTGCGATTGATGGGTTCCTTCTTGTGCTTGTTTTGTTGCGCTGGAGGCTTCTTCTGCATTGCGTGAGACCTCCTGTGCCGTGGCGGCCATTTCATTGACAGCGGTCGCGACTAGATTAATTTCATCTTGCTGGTTATGAATTCCTATCTGTGTTTTACCTGCAATTGTTTTCACCTTATTAGCGCCACTCGACACGCCTTCACTTAGATTCGCCATGACTTTCACAAGTAGTTGTAAGTGTGTAATGAAACCATTGAAATTATCGACTAAATCACCGACTTCATCCTTGGCTCGGGTTTGTAGTCTTGCAGTTAAATCACCTTTCCCAGTAGACATATCGGCTAGCGAGTGGACGATCCGTTTGATCGTCTTGGTAATGATGTTGGCAATTGACCAAGCTGAAAAAGTTAAGGTTATAATAACGATGATGGCAATTAAAATACCGAATTGACCTGTTTTTTTATTTTGATCATTGGTTGTTTTAATCGTTTGCTCGAAGTTGCTATAGCTTTGCTCTCTAAACCTAGCCAGCTCTGCACTAAAGTTATCATACGACTCATTAACTTTTTTAGCTTTATTTGCCAACTGTGTGAAGTCGATTGAGCCATCAAGCATACTTCGAGCTAAGGCAATAGCAGGCTGCTGATAGTGGCGGTAAGACTTCTGTAGCTGTAGTGCCCCTTTATTTCTTTCGTGTTTATTTAATTTAATAATTTCAATCAGGGTTAAGTCTAGTTCTTTTGCAGAATCTTCTGCTTCAATAACAAGATCGATATCTTCTTCGCTTAATGCTGTACCTAGCTGGTTCCTCAATTTGAATAATAAGCTACCACTTCTATCGACACGCTCAATAGTTGGAAAAATAACTTGCTCAATTTTGTCTAGTTTACTTTCAGTGACCTTCTGGGCTTGTATAGAAAAAAATAAATAGATTGATAAACCTAAAATTCCGATTACGGCAATGGCCATTATTTTGTATTTTATGGATAATCCTAGAATAAACTGCATTGCCTTTCCTTGATTATTATAAGGGTTTAGAAATTAATAAGGTTATTAACAATTAGTTCAAAAATCATTAGAGGACAAGGAGAGTGAGGGGAGGGTGTATAAAAAATTCTAAAGAATGCATTTTGATAGCATATATGATCTAGATAGCTAGTCATAAAGCATGGGTTTGGCCTGTGTTGACTAGGTCAAACCCATAAGTTTTAGAAGGGTATTGTTGAATTATTTATCTTCATCTTGCAGGGTATCAACGATGGCATTTTCGCCAATCCAATCTCGACCAATTAATAACTTGTAGGTAAGTTTAGATCGGTCTTTAAGATTGAAGTCTAACGTTTGGCGTTTGCCTTGCCATTCAATTTTCATCGCAACTTGGTAGCGGCTTTCTGTACCGATAGCATTATGAACGTTAATGACATCTTTGATTTTGGTTGTTATTCGCTTGCGTTTGTTTTTATTGTTGACGATGTCAAAGCTGATACTTTTCCCCATGTTATCGATTTCATTTTTCGAACCGTTTTTAATCTCGATATTAATTGCATTAATTGATGTGCTTGTCGCACCGGTATCAACTCGAGCAGTGAAAGCTAAATCGCCATCAACGATATAGTCAGCAACCTCGCCAATTATTGGCTTAGGATCAACATCAATCACTGCGTGGTTATCTAACCAATCACGGCCGATTAATAATTTATATTCCATGCGTGAACGATCACGAAGATTAATAGAGGCAATGGATGTTTTTCCATTCCACGTTAATGTCATAGGAACAACATAGCGGTGCTCTACACCTTGTGGTGTTGTTACTTTATTAATGCGCTCGATCTTTGACTGAATAGCTGTAGGCTTGCCATTTTCGTCAATAATATTAAAGCTTATCTGTTTGCCTTTATTCTCTTCCATTGTCTCGCTAGCATCAGCAATAACAATGTTGTGAGCATTGATAGAGGTGCCGGTAGCACCACTATCAATTCGTGCACGGAAAGAAGCGTGGCCATTAATTAGAAAATTAGCCGCTTCACCGATTACTGGCTTGTGGGTTTTTTCTGTTGGGTCACCCGCTAAGCTGTGTAGGCTTAGCGTGCTGGCTATAAAGAAACAGATTAAGCTCAGTCGCATTATTTTTCCTTGGGATTCAAACGTAAATATATGACAGGTATTCGTTATAAAAGATCCTGCATATTTTTATAGGCTTGCACTAAACCACAGGTCGAGCTATCGAAATTATCACTGCTGTCTTCATCTTCTAACGCTGCTAATACGTTATTACCCATATCTTTACCAAGTTCAACACCCCATTGGTCGAAAGAGTTAACGCCCCAAATCATTCCTTGTGCGGCGACCTTATGTTCATACAGCGCGATTAATGCACCGACAACATGGGGAGTCGATTTAGGAAAGTAGAGGGTATTACTCGGACGATTGCCTGGAATAACTTTCTGCGCAGCAAGCACTACTGCTTCGTTTTCATTCATACCTGCTTTTAAGCATTCATCTATGGCTTGCTGTTCGGTTTTGCCGGTTAATAATGCTTGGCTCTGCGATAGCGCATTAGAAACTAACATGGCATGGAAGTTATCGATTGGATTATGACTGCGCATAGGCACGATAAAATCGCTAGGCGAAAAATGAGTGCCTTGATGCAATAACTGGTGATAGGCATGCTGACCGTTAGAGCCAACGCCACCCCAAATAATTGGCCCCGTATGATAATCGACTTTACGGCCGTCAGTGCCGATCGACTTACCATTACTTTCCATATCCAGCTGCTGCAAGTGAGCAGGCAGACCACGTAAATAATGATCGTAAGGTAGAATTGCTTGGGAATTAATACCAAAGAAATTTACATACCAAACACCTAATGATGCCATGATCACAGGCATATTTTTTTCCATGGGGGCGGTGCGGAAATGTTCATCCATGGCATGAGCGCCGCGTAGCATTTCGCGGAAGTTGTCGATACCGATAGCCAGTGCTAGTGGTAAACCAATTGCAGACCATAATGAATAACGACCGCCAACCCAGTCCCACATAGGGAAGATATTTTCTTCGGCAATACCAAACTCAACCGCTTTTTCGACGTTGGCAGAAACCGCAGCAAAATGTTTTGGTAGGTCGTCGACGGTTCCGCCGTTGTCTAAAAACCACTGGCGACAAGCAAGGGCGTTTTTGAGTGTCTCTTGGGTGCCGAAAGATTTTGATTGAACGATGAATAATGTACTTTCAGGGTTCAGGTGTTTCAAAATTTCGGTAATGTGTGAGCCGTCGATATTGGCAAGGTAGTGCACATTAATCTGGTTATCGTTATAAGGCTTGAGCGCGCTGGATGCGAGTTTTGGCCCTAAAAATGAACCACCAATACCGATGGAAACCACGTCGGTAAAAGGTTTATTGGTATAACCACGCCAGTGCTTACGACGTATCTTCCAGCAGAATTCTTCCATGCGATTCATGGTATCGCGCACTTCAGGCATCACATCGATACCATCAACCATAATAGGGCGATCGCTGAAGTTACGCAGAGCAGTATGCAAGGCTGGGCGGTTTTCACTGCAGTTGACTAGTTCACCTTCAAATAAGGCTTTAATCTTCTTGGGCAGGTCACGCTTTTTGGCCAGCTGAGTAAGTAAGTCCATGGTTTCGCTGGTGATGCGATTCTTGGAATAATCTAAGGTTAAACCAGCGGCTTCAAGATTGAAGCGGTCAAAGCGTTGCTTATCTTGCTGAAACCAATCCAGCATGTGTTGCTGGTGGATATCACCAAAGTGTTGCTGTAGCTGCTGCCAGATGTCGAGACGTTGTAGAGGCGTGCTCATAACAATCCTTATATGAGTCAAATATCAATATTATCCGCAGTATAAGCTTTTGAGGCGCGTCATGACAGAGAGGAAAGGCAGAAACAAAAACGCCACAGCAAGTGTGGCGTATTAGTCGTCAAATTGTCTCAATCGAATTAGGGTCGATTAAGCAACCTGAACTGGAATGTCGAAGCTGGTATGGCTTACGGTATTGTCAGCGTTGGTATAAACCATTTTAGGTTTAAAGTTCGCTAATTCTTTTTCGTCATATGCGCTGTAGGCACAAATGATCAAGCGATCACCCACTTGAGCTAAGCGCGCAGCTGCACCATTGACGGAAATAATACCTGAATTATCTTCACCACGGATAACATAAGTGGTGAAACGAGCACCATTTTCCATGTTGTAGATTTGAATTTGTTCAAATTCGCGCATGCCTGTCAATTCTAACAACTTACCGTCGATAGCGCAGGAGCCTTCATAATTCAATACGGCCTGTGTGACTCGAGCCTGATGTATCTTGGCTTTCAGCATAGTGGACTGCATAGAAAAAACCTTTAATCCGGTTACGTCTCAATGAATCAGCAGGTCAAAAAACCTCTGTTTTCACTGGTTAATTTATAGCCTCATAGAAGGCGGTGCGAAGTATGCCTTAATCGCTAGTCTGATTCAACGAAAATGGCAAATTATCAATAAGGCGCGCGCTGCCCAAAAAGGCAGCAATAAGCACGACAAGCTTGTCATCATCAGCAGTGGCGGGCTTTAAATCATGTTCGCGGCACAGTGCTAGATAGTCAACTTTGAAACCTTGTTGATTCAATCTCTGTCGAGTTTCATCCAAAGTGGTGGCAAAATCATTACCTTGTTGAATCGCAGTAGCGACTTCTTGCAAGGCATTGAAGATAGCAGGAGCTTGCTCTAATTCATTGGCCGACAGGTAGCCATTACGTGAACTTAAAGCCAAGCCTTTATCATTACGCTCAGTCGCCACGCCAACAACGTCTACCGGAATACACAGGTCAGCAACCATCTTGCGGATGACTGCTAACTGCTGAAAATCTTTCTCACCAAAGAAGGCTTTATCCGCTTGCACCATATTGAACAGCTTGCTCACCACGGTTGCTACGCCATCAAAGTGCCCTGGGCGAGAGCCACCACAAAGGCCCATGGAGATATCAGGCACTGATACGATAGATTGGCTTTCTTGGCCGTTAGGATACATTTCAGCAACGGTCGGTGCGAAGAGTAGATCGCAGCCATTGGCTTCTAATAGCGTTTGGTCTTGCTCTAATGTACGCGGGTAATTGGTTAAATCGCTTTGATCGTTAAACTGCAGCGGATTCACAAAGATACTGGCAATCACCACATCGCACTGTTTATTAGCGTGCTTAACCAAGCTCATGTGGCCAGCGTGTAAGTTACCCATGGTAGGGACAAAGCCGACGCTTAACCCTTTAAATTTAGCGTGGTGAACAAATTCGCGTAATTCAGCGACTGTAGAAACGGTTAACAAACTCATGCAGCAACTTACTCTTATATTTCTATTTTTCAGGTAGTTTATAGATCGATTAATTAAGCAAACTCATGCTCGGAGCCAGGAAAACTTCCTGCTTTGACTTCTTCACCATAAGCGGCGATTGCTTGCTGAGGCGTGCGACCATCTGTCATGAAGTTTTTCACAAACTTAGGGGTATGGCCTGCATTAAGACCTAGCATGTCATAAACCACTAATACTTGAGCATCGGTATCACTACCTGCGCCAATGCCAATAACAGGAACATCAACTGCTGCTGTTATCGCTTTGCCTAAGCTACTTGGAACACATTCTAAAAGAATGCAATCAGCGCCAGCAGCGACTAAAGCAACAGAGTGCTCGATCATCGCTTTTGCTTTCGCTTCATCACGGCCTTGAACTCGGTAGCCACCTAATTTATTTACCGACTGCGGCGTTAAACCTAAATGAGCACAGACAGGAACGCCTTGGCGGGCTAAGCACTCGACCAAAGGCACTAGCCAATCATCACCTTCAATTTTCACCATGTGAGCCCCTGCTTGCATTAATAGTGCAGCATTGGCTTGGCCTTGCTCTAGTGTGCTGTAACTCATAAATGGCATGTCGGCCATAATAAGAGAACCTTCATTTCCCTGAGAGACGCAACGAGTATGGTATTCCATCTCAGTCATCGTCACTGGCAAAGTACTGTCTTTACCTTGGCAAACCATACCTAAAGAATCGCCCACCAGAAGCACTTCAATGCCAGCGCTGCTAGCAAGGTGGCTGAAAGTTGCGTCGTATGCGGTCAATACGCTGAATTTTTCGCCCTTATTTTTACATTCATTAAGGGTGCGGATACTGACATTATTCATGCTGAGCCTCAGGTGTTCTTAATTCAGATGTTCTAGTTCAGGTGTTCTTAATGATGCGGATTAAATCATTATCCAGCTCTGTGAGCAATTGCTCTAGAGCTATGCCATCAGGGAAGACAAGTTGCGGATTGATTTCAGACAAGGGATAAAGCACAAAACTGCGCTGCTGGGCGAATGGGTGCGGAACGTTCAAGCGTTCGCTAGCAATGATTTGGTCATCGATTAAAATAATATCCAAATCTAACGTACGTTCACCCCAGTGGCGTTTACGAATGCGGCCATGGTCTTGCTCTAGCTGCTGCAGGGCATCTAGCAGCGCAAGTGGCTTAAGGCTAGTTTCTAGCAAAGCGACAGCATTCACATAATCAGGCTGATCTTGTGGGCCTACAGGCTTGCTGTGGTAGAGGGAAGATTGAGCGACTAAGGTGGAGTTTTCTAGCTTAGCAAGCTCGATTAAAGCTTGCTCTAGCTGCTGCTGCGGTTGGTCTAGGTTTGCCCCTAGACCAATATAAACCAAAGACATAATGATGCTTACTCTGAACGGCGAGAACGCTGGCGTCCATTAGGCGTACCACGGTCAGTGCGGCGCGGACGACGCTTCTTAACGTGGCGTTCTTCAGGCTTACGATTAGCAGCGACTTCTTTATATTCATCAGTTTCCTGGTAGTTAGTCCACCAGTTACCTAGGCCTTTAAGATTCTCACCACACTGTTCACGTAATAATATAAAATCATAAGCAGCGCGGAAGCGATTACTTTCAGCAACTTCAGCGGCTTTTTTGCCTTTCTTCTTTTCGAAGCGAGACTGCATATCCCAAATTTCTTTCATCGGAATCGTGAAGCGCTTAGGAATTGAGGTACGTCTAAGCTGTTGTTCAATCACACGGCTAGCGGCTTTATGTAATGCTGGCTGCGGCGGAATATCTTGCTCTAAAAACTCAGCTTGCACACGCTGTAGCGAAGGCCAAAGCAGAGCAGCAAAGAAATAATAAGGCGTAACCGACTTACCTGCTTGAATGCGCGTATCGGTATTAATCATGGTCTGCTCAACAAAACGGGCAGCGAATTCATCGTCAGCAACGCATTGTTCTGTTAGCGGGAATAGCTCACCAAATAACTTATATTCACGCAATAAGCGGTAAGTCACGAGCGCATTGCCCGATAAAAATAATTTTAATACTTCTTCGAATAAGCGCGGCGCAGGAATTTGTTCCATTAACGGCGCCATCATTTTAATCGGCGCTTCGGTTGTTGCTTCAATGTTGAAGTTTAATTTCCCCGCAAAGCGGATAGCACGCAGCATACGCACAGGGTCTTCACGGTAGCGAGTTTCAGGGTCACCCATTAAACGAATCAGCTTATCTTGTGCATCTTGATAACCGTTGGCATAAGACAACACTGTAAAATCATCAACCGCGTAATACATGGCATTAATGGTGAAGTCGCGACGCATGGCATCATCATCAATCGTGCCGTAGACGTTATCGCGCAAAATCATGCCGCTATCGCCAGTCTTAGCTTGGTTATTGTCATGTTCTTCTTTTGGCGAGGTACGGAAGGTTGCAACTTCGATCACTTCACGACCAAATAATACGTGGACCAATTTAAAGCGACGGCCGATTAAGCGAGAATTGCGGAATAGTTGGTTTACTTGTTCAGGGGTTGCGCTGGTGGCGACATCAAAATCTTTTGGATGCGCACCTAACATAGAGTCGCGAACACAGCCGCCAACTAAATAAGCTTGATAGCCTGCATTATTAAGGCGATACAGAACTTTAAGAGCATTTTCACTCAGCTGACGACGGCTAATACCATGCTCTTTACGCTGCAAGATTTGTGGTTTGCTATTTTCGTCCGCTTTTTTGGCTTTACGAGAGCCTTTCAAAGAAGGAAAAAAGCGCGCTACGGTATTAACTATGGACATCTATGGTTGCCTGAATTTATCACGGTATATAGGTTCAAATAAGAACATGCGACTGTCGTGTGTGATTATTGTTCGATAATATTTGGTAAATGAGTTTACCTGATGGCTAGGCGCTTTCAAAGCATCTCTAAGCATTACCTTGTGATTTACCCTGCATTGCATCGACATTTATAGAACAGAATAGAATAAAGGGTAGGGTAATTACGCGTTTAATAGGAATCAGTATTGGGAAAATGAAAACAGGAAATAAACCTAGGTTCGACGATTATTATTTTTATTGGTGTCGAACCTGGTCAAATAAACTAGCTGTTTTGAATACGCAGGAACATTAAGCTCCGTTATTATTCTTATTATATGTGTGCTCAGTGTTGCTCACTTCGCACTCAAAACAACCAATTTTCTACGCCTCTTTATTATTGTTATTTTGAGGCCACCTCTTAATGGGTGTTCTTGATCTCCGTAGCCGCGATTGTTATTTTTATTGTTGCGGTCTATCTTCAATCTTGCGTTTTAGCTTTATTATTTTTGTTTGTGCTTAACGCTATATATTTAATATATAGCTAATCCCGTGCCAACTTTTGAAAACCCTTTAAAATCAATGGTTTGAGTATCCTGATAGGAAAAGCCATGGGGTTTGTTACGGCAAAAGTGTTACCTGAAGTAATGTTCACCTGTAACAAATAATACATTTGGGTAACACTGTGTAACTTTTTACTTAAAGTGCGCCACGTTTAGCTCTAAATGTCGCCCTCGGGAGTAAGCCAATCAAAGCACATAAGGAAATTAAGTGGGGTGGGTGGTTTTATTGACGTTTTCTTGACCTAGAAAGATACAAAAATAGAACGCTTGGGTAGGGGCTTTATCTGAGCAAGTGTTAAGAACTGGATCTTGGCGCTGGCAAAATAAGTACTGAAAGAATCTTAAGCCAAAAGCTGTAAAAGAAGGTGATTGTAGACCCGACCCTGTACATAATTCTGTGTCATTGCTGATTTATTGAGCGTTTTTTGGCTTTTTTATTTTCTTAGGTCGATGCGTAGGAATGAATTCTTGGCTTGTTTGATCTAGTAAGAGGAGATGTTGCAAGGAAGATAAATGAAGGACCAATTGCTTTACACTTCAGGTGGAGTGCAAAGCAATTGACGCTTAATGAGCCCGGGGTATTATTATTATTTTAAGCTCGTGATCAGCGTTATTATTTTTATTGCTGCTGATCTACAGTATGTCGCTCTCATTTTATTTTTATTATCTGAGCAACATTATTGTTATTAATACTTTAGATATAGCATGTGGCGTGCCAACTATTAAATCTTCATATAAATCAATGGGTTGGCATTACTTGTGCGGAGGGCGGTAACAAATTGGCGCTGCAACTTGTTACCTTTCGAGGGCTTATTTAGTTATATGTGTCACCGTAGTGGCGATTTATGACCGATATTGATGTGGCTAAATGCTTAGCCTCAACTAGACTTTGTTGCTTTTTTACGTGGAATGCCTAAGCGTTGGCGGCGCTCCCATAAACATTTACGAGAAACACCGAGTTTACGCGCTAGGTCGGTTTCGTTCATGCCGTCTTCATTCTCTAGGACGAAATGCATGAAATAATCATCTAGGGATAAATCCCCTTGGTTAGATTCGACACTGCTTGTCGTTTCAGGTTCCAACAAATTCTCTTTTAATGCCTGCGGCACAAATTGATCGGGCGATACATCAATGGCCATATTCTCTGGGGTGATCTCGTTATCATCGGCTAGGATGACGGCGCGCTCAATGGCATTCTCTAGTTCACGCACGTTGCCTGGCCACTGGTACTGTGAAATAGCTTGGCGAGAGGCCTGCGTTAATGCCATTGCACCTCTGTTCATTTTCTCGCAGCTGCGCTGTAACATGAATTCAGCCAATTCTATGGTATCACTACCTCTATCTCTTAAAGGAGGTAGGTGTAGTTCTAAGACATTAAGGCGGTAATATAAATCTTCACGGAATTCACCCTTGGCAGATAATTCTTTCAGGTTTCTGTGAGTTGCTGCTATCAGGCGAACATCGACCTTTCTAACTTGTACCGAGCCAACACGGCGAATCTCACCTTCTTGCAAAACCCTTAGTAACCGCGCCTGTGCTTCTAGAGGCAGTTCGCCAATTTCATCTAAGAATAGTGTTCCACCATCAGCGGCTTCAACTAAGCCTAGTCGTAAGGTAGCTGCGCCAGTGAAAGCCCCTTTTTCGTGACCAAATAACTCGGATTCAATAAGGGTTTCAGGAATGGCGGCGCAGTTTACTGAAATCATCGGCGCATCTTTACGGCGGCTTTGAGTATGTAGGGCGCGAGCAACCAGTTCTTTACCCGTGCCAGACTCGCCTTGAATCAATACCGTGGCATCAGTGGGGGCAACTTTGCTGATTTTGCCAAAGAGCTTCATCATCGATGGGCTGCTGCCGATGATACCAGTGACGGGGTACTCTTTTTCAATTTCGTTCTGCAGTACTTCATTACTGCGGCTGAGATTGCGCTGCTTAAGAATGCGCTCAACCGTTAACGACATTTCTTCATGATCAAATGGCTTGGCAATATAATCCACCGCGCCAAGCTTCATGGCGTCGACAGCTGATTTTAAGCTGGCATAACTGGTCATGATAAGCACAGGGACTTCCCCCGCGAGCTCGATCAGTTCGGTACCATTACCACCAGGTAGGCGTAAGTCACTGATGATCATGTCGTAATCACTAAAGGTCAGCTCTTTCGCTACATGCAGAGAATCGGCTTCAAATATTTCATGGCCTTGGCGTTCTAATAAGCGCTTAACTGCCTGACGGATGATTTTTTCATCTTCTACGACCAGAATTCGACTCATGTGGATTGATCCTCAAGCAATTTATCCTGCACTTTTGGCAAGCGTAGGGTGACACAGGTTCCAGCACTCTCTGTTTGTTGAGAGTCACTTTGTGGCGAAGCGCCAGGCTGTGAATTTAATATGTGGGCAGGCACTGGGCTTTCAATGCTGATATGACCATAGTGTTCTTCGATGATGCTATACACTAAGGCTAAACCTAGGCCCGTACCTTTACCGACTTCTTTGGTGGTAAAGAAGGGGTCAAAGATATGATCGAGTTTATCTTCTTCAATACCGGCACCCTGATCAATGACATGAATAATGGCTTGATATTGGTCTACCTTTCCTATCATTCGAATTGTACTGAAGTCTGGACTGGCATCGCGGGCATTGCCTAATAAATTAATAAAAACTTGCACTAGGCGCTGGGAATCACCAACGACCTGCCAATCAGGGTCACACTCATTGATGTATTCAATATCACGGCCTTCGTTACTTAAACGCAATAGTCCGATCGCTTCATCAATGCAGGTGCTGATATGCACGGGCAAATGTTCGGTGGTTTGGTGCCCTGAATGCGAGAAGTTCATCAACGACTGAACAATGCGAGTAACCCGCTTTGTTTGCTCTTGAATCTGTGCCGCCATTTCCAGCACTTCTTTATTATCAGTCTCATAACGCATGCTTTGCGCGAGGCAATCAATGCCCGTGATTGGGTTGCCAATTTCATGAGCGACCCCAGCCGCTAGGCGTCCAATAGACGCTAGGCGTTCGCTGTGCATCAATTCTTCTTCTAGCATCTGAGTTTCGGTTTGATCCTCTACTAGAATAACGATACCTCCAGGTTGCCCGCCAGCCGCCTTAATTATCGACTTGTGCAGGTTGTACCAATGAGGGCGGCCCTGCTGTTCAATGCGCTTCTTATGCTGGTGGGTCGAATCGTCTAATAGGAACTCATTCAGCATGCTGCCCCAAGGTTCGGCAGCGGAAGATAAACGTGAACCTGTGACATCTCCTGGGCTAATGTTAGTCAGCTCTTCCATCGCAGTATTCCACATAAGCACCTCCCCATCATCGGATAGTGAGCATACACCAATGGGTAAGCGTTCAAGGGTTTGTCTGTGATAACGGCGCAGGTTATCCAGTTCTCCCGCTAAGCCACTTAAGCGATCATGAAAGCCTTCAATGCGCTGTTCTATTTGATAGATATCTTCGCTGAGTTCAGCGTTTTCTTGAAAAGGTAAGTTTCGCGTAATGATCTCGTGGGCAACAGTGGGCCCCATTAACCCCGATAAGTTTGCTTCTAAGCGAGTACGCAAGCGGCGCAATGCATAAGGACGATCTTCGTATGACGGCAGATTTAAATCCGCTAAGGCTTGATGAACCTCTCGCTCTGCTACGTAGCGTCCGAGCGGCTTACTCAGAGAAACGATAATGTCATTGGAGTTACCCGCGATTAATGGCTTACGGCTTGGGCGAGAAAAAGTATCGACCGAGCAAGCTTCCGCGGCTGTTTTTTCTGACTCTTTTTGTGTTGTGGTTAAACTGACAATAACGAAAAGAACGAGATTGACCGCGAAGCTTCCCATAGCCGCAAGGTGCCAGTTATCCATATCGGTATCAGGTAATGGAATAGAGTAATCCCAGCCTAATGCCAGTTGAGACAAGGGTAATAGCAAGGTATAAAACCAGACAATAATACCGATACTTAAACCCGTAATCAGCCCCCAGCGATTTGCAGTTGGCCAGTAGAGAACCCCTAGTACTCCAGGTAAAAATTGTACTGCCGCAACGAAAGCCAAAATTCCGAGCAAGGTGATTTCTAAGTCCGCACCCGCTAAGCGGTAAAATGCATAGGCGCCTAATAGTATGGCGCCAATCAAGCAGCGGCGAACCCATAATAACCAGCGATAAAAGTCTTGTTTAGGGCTAGGTTTATAACTGGGTAATACAATGTGATTTAGGAACATGGCTGCGGTAGCCAAGGTGGTTACTATGATCACACCGGATGCCGCGGCTAGTCCCCCAGCAAAAGCCATAATGACTAATAATTCAGAATTCAGTGCCATGCCGATACCCAGGGCATAAAACTCCGGTGGTACATCCAGTTCTAGATACACCCCAGCCCAAAGAATGGGAGGCACGGATAGGCTCATGAGTAATAGAAATAGAGGTAACCCCCAACTTGCTTGGCGTAACGCTTTAGGATTGATGTTCTCTGTAAAAGTCACGTGAAACATGTGAGGCGCAACAACAGCAGCGGCAAAGAAAATCAGTAGCAGAGTACGCCAAGGGCCTTCTTGCAAGCTGGTATGGCGACTAATAAGTTGCTCTTGGTTCGTCGCCAGCCAGGTTTCCATATCCCCAGAACCATCAAAGACAAAGAACAGCGCCACAATACCTAAAATAGTAATCGCAATAAGTTTCACTAGGGATTCAAAGGCGAGGGCGAAAACCAAGCCTTCATGTTTTTCTCGTGGAGAAACATGGCGGGCGCCAAAAAGAATGGCAAATACCACCATGGTTAAGCAGAAGCCAAAGGCAAGAGTAGTTGCAGGAAGATCAGAGTTCAGCAGGTGCATGCTTTCCGAGACAGCGGCTATTTGCAGAGTTAGCAGTGGCAATGCAACAGCTAAAGTAAATAGCGTGACCATTACTCCAGCCAAGCGACTGCGATAACGGAAAGCAAAAAGATCCGCCAAGGAACTTAGCTGGTAGGTGCGGGTAATATTCAGTATGGGCTTGAGTAATATCGGCGATAGAATAAAGGCTCCGCTAATACCCATGTAATAGGCCAAGAAACCATAGCCATATTGATCAGCCATCGATACCGAACCATAAAAAGCCCAAGCACTGGCATAGACGCCTAAAGACAGAACATAAACCGCAGGGTGATGTACCCAGCGTTTAGGAATCCAGCCTCGTTCAACCACATAAGCGGCGGCAAATAAGAAGAATAGATAGCCAAAAACGACCAGGCTGAGTTGTACAAGACTAAAAGTCATCAGGGCCTCGTTTACTTTCGACCCAGATGTAGACGGCAATTAATAAAAACCAAAAAGCAAAGGGGTGATACCAAGCACCATTGGGGGCTAACCACCAATCGATAATCACAGGAGAAAAAATATATAAGCCGATCACCAATAACAGTGAGACTCGATAATCATACATAACAGGCTCTTATTATAGCTATGCGTTTATAGTGTTACTGAGGGTAACATATAGCAGGGTTTTAAGGGGATTAGATAGCGGGTTGGCTTTGAATGTCTGATAGGACTTTGATGTCCCAATGCTCTATACCCCAAGCTAACAATTCTTTGACGCTAGCTTTAAGTAAATTTTCTGGCGGTTCTTGCCCAAGCCAAGACAAGGCGTGCCAAATCTGGCTAGACGGATTAACTAGGTCTAAGGCAGGGGCAAGGTTTTGCTTACTGAGCTTTTGACCATTGTTAGCGCAAGCTACGGGAATATGGGCATACTCTGGCTGTGGATAAGATAGCGCTTGCTGCAGCATATTCTGGCGTAAGGTCGAATCAATCAAATCAATACCGCGCACGACATGAGTAATGCCTTGCTGGTGGTCATCGACTACCATGGCTAATTGATAAGCCCAAAGCAGTTCTTTGCGCTTAACCACAAAATCACCGATATCTTGTGCCAGTGACTGGCTAAATACCCCCTGTAACTGATCATCAAAACTAATGCTGCCAGATTTATCTGCGTACGCTGAACCTTGGCTATCTAGACGCCAAGCAAAAGGGGTGATTGTGTTAGTTTTAGATTCGAGCTGAACAGAATGGCAATGACCAAAATGGATTCCCTTCGTCACGGCGAGCTGCTTGCGAGAGCAGGAGCATGGGAAAACTTGCTGATCTTTTATTAGCTGATCAAGGGCATCTTGGTAGATATCAGAGCGATTACTTTGATAAATAATGGGCTGATCAGAATGCAGGCCATAAATATCGAGAGCTTGCAGGATTAAATCTTGTGCCCCAGACATTTCACGAGGAGGATCAAGATCTTCCATGCGAATAAGCCATTGGCCATGTTGGGATTTTGCATCTAAATAACTAGCCAGAGCGGCTAATAGCGAACCAAAATGTAATGGCCCTGTAGGAGAAGGAGCAAAACGGCCAATATAAGGAATGTTGGCCGTTTTGTCTGTCGAGCTGTTAAACACGATTTTTTATATACCGAGTTCTAAGCTCTAGATTTCTAAGCTCTAAATTTCTAAACACCAAGCTGGCGTTCTTTAATCTCGGCTAGAGTTTTACAGTCGATGCATAGGTTTGCAGTAGGGCGTGCTTCTAAGCGGCGAATACCGACTTCAACACCACATTCTTCACAAAAACCGTAATCATCTTTTTCAATAAGTTCTAAAGTCTTATTGATCTTCTTGATTAACTTACGCTCACGATCGCGGGCACGAAGTTCGAGACTAAACTCTTCTTCTTGGCTTGCACGGTCGCTTGGATCTGCAGCGTTATTCGCTTCAGATTGCATATGTTCTTTCGTACGATCAACTTCTTCCATCAACTCTTGCTTCCAACTCGCAAGGATCATGCTGAAGTGTTTACGTTGTTCGATGTTCATGTACTCTTCACCCGCCTTTTCTTCATAAGGGGTAAAGGTAGTTATCGCAAAAGCTTTATTATTCTCTGGCATAATAGCAGCAGCCTCATATCGCTACAGAGCTCGATTTTATCTCGAGTCGAGCATTATTCCACACGTTCTTCCTGAGCTTGAACGCTTTATTTTTTAACGCAGGCAAGCTATCAGATAAATAGCTTCCTGACTATCAACTTAAACACTTTTCTTCAATTATATTAACACTTTAGTGGTGAGTGGGGTCAAATCTGGCACAATATGACAATAATTGATGATTTCAACGTTTTAAAGGTGACCTAGTGACTGGATTTGCATCACGTACTGATGACATCGCGCCTTTTCAAGTAATGGCCATTTTACAGCAAGCTCAAGCACTCGCGAGCCAAGGAGTAGACGTGATCCATCTGGAAGTTGGTGAGCCAGATTTCACCACCCCAGAGCCGATTACTCAAGCAGCGATAAAAGCACTTAATGAGGGTAAAACTCACTACACCCCTGCACTCGGTTTACCTGAATTACGCCAAGCTATTGCTGATTTTTATCAATCTCGTTATGGGGTTGCAGTATCGGCTAATCGTATTGCCATTACCCCAGGCGCTTCGGGTGCTTTATTACTGTTGATGGCAGCACGTTTGGAAGCGGGTGATGAGTTATTGATGGCAGATCCTGGTTATCCTTGTAATCGACATTTTGCCCGGGTCTTCGAAGCTCATGGACGTTTGATTCCAACAACCGCCGACAGTGGTTTTCAACTGACTACTGAGCACATTAAGCAGCATTGGAACCAAGATGCGAGTAAGGCTGTTCTGATGGCAAGCCCAGCAAATCCTACCGGGGCAATGATTCCTCATCAGCAATTAGAACAAATCGCCCAGCAGACAAGAGAGTTGGGTGGCGAACTGTGGGTCGATGAGATTTATCACGGCCTTACCTATCATGATTTAGATGAAAATGAGGCAGAAGGAAGAGCAGAAGGTAAGTGCCCACAAACCGCTCTAGCCTTAGGGGGCGACGTAGTGGTGATAAACTCGTTTTCAAAATACTTTGGTATGACGGGCTGGCGTTTAGGCTGGATGGTTGTGCCAGAATATTACATTCCTGTGATTGAGCGCCTCGCGCAAAATTTGTTTTTAGCTCCACCTACACCCTCGCAATACGGAGCGTTAGCTGCTTTTAGTGAGGACTCACTCACTATTATGGAAGGGCGTCGCCTAGAGCTGCAGCAAAGACGAGATTATCTATTAACAGAGCTGCCTAAGCTGGGTTTTAAAATTCCAGTGATACCTGATGGCGCCTTTTATATTTATGCTGATGCCAGTGAGTTAACCCAAGATAGCCAGGCTTTTTGTGAGCAACTTTTACAAGATACGGGTGTTGCATTAACTCCAGGCTTTGATTTTGGCGAACAAAATGCCCATCTTTATATTCGCTTTGCTTACACCACTAATATCGAACGTTTACAGCAAGCAATTTCTCGCATTAAAGCTTGGCTCGAGTAATAACAAAAACAAAAGAAATAACAGCAGGAAAGATAAGAATCATGGAATACGAACGTCCATTATTAACCGGCAAACTGATACAACGCTATAAGCGATTTCTCTCTGATATAGAACTGACAACGCCGGTGGAAAGAGCGGGAGAGGTAGTGACTGCTCACTGCGCGAATACGGGCTCTATGACCAACTGCAAAGACGAGGGAGCTAAGGTTTGGCTTTTTGATAGCCAAAATCCTAAGCGCAAGTTGCCGTTAAGTTGGGAATGGGTTGAGGTGGAAGGTCAGTATAAAGCCTGTATCAATACTGCCCGCGCAAACCAGTTGGTGAAAGAAGCGTTATTGGCTAATCGTATTAAAGAGGTTGCCGTTTCTTCCGCGAATTTCCTAAAAGCTGAGCCCAAAGTAGAAGAAGGGCGACTAGACTTTTTAGTGTCTGCGGAACAAAGTAATCAACTAACCTACATTGAAGTAAAAAGCGTTACTTTGTTAGGTGAAGATAATATCGGCTACTTCCCCGATGCCGTGACCAGTCGTGGCTTAAAACACATCGAAGTATTAATGCGTTTGAAAGCCGAAGGGCAGCGTAGTATCTTATTCTTTTGTGTTCCTCATCAAGGTATACAACAAGTGCGAGTTGCAGAACATGTTGATCCAGCTTATGCGGAGAAATTACGTGAAGCGATTCAGGCGGGGGTAGAAGTACTGGCTTATCAGGTGGAATTTAATGACCAAGGTATGGAATTAAAAACTCCACTAGCGATAGCTATTTAACTATCGTTATTTACTATTACAATTTTTAAGGGACACATTTATGGGATTATTTCCTAAGCTTTTTTCACTGCCAATGTTAATCGTTATTGCTTGGTTGGGCAGCAATCTCTATTTTGGTAATGAACTCTTTGCTAACCCCTTTGTTGAGCAAGAGATTTTAGAAACAATAAAAGAGAATGCTGGCGAAATGGTTGATGACAGCATTGAAGATGCAAAAGACTCTTTATAGATAGCTCCTAATAGATAGCTCCCTATTATTGCTGCACGGTAATCATTCCTTGCTCCAAGGTGAAGTCGATCTTAATCAGAGACTGGCCTTGGCAAGGGCCTAATACACACACTCCATCTTCGATTTTAAAGAGAGCACCGTGGCTGCTGCATTGAATCATACTGGCATCGATATCTAAGAACTCATGATCTTGCCATTCCAGCTGAATTCCCAAGTGAGGGCAGGAGTTTTTATAAACATAGATTTTTCCATGCTTCTTCACTGCAAATAGAAATGTCTCATCAATTTGAAATCCTTTACTTTTTCCTTCAGCAATTTCGTCGCTATGGCATAGAATGGACATACTTAAACCTTACTTAGACTTGATAGGTAATTAAAGGCGCTAGTTTAGCCTTGTTTCGCTCATGATTAAAAAACTTTTAATATCTCCATTTGGTTGGCTGCTTGGCATTGTATTAAGCATTGGCATTTGTATGGGAGCGCTTTTTCTTGGCTCTATCGATGTGCAGACCTTAATGAACAGCGATATCGGCAGTAAAATTCTGTGGGATATTCGCGTGCCACGAGTCTTATTGGCCTTTGTCATTGGCGCGAGTCTCTCGTTAGCCGGGGTATTGATTCAAAGCAATGTACGCAATCCTTTGGCAGACCCTAGCTTAATCGGTGTTTCAGCAGGTGCGGCATTGGGTGCCGCATTAATGATTGTACTCGCTGATTTTGTGGATTTTCAGGCGCAATATTATATTCCTGTCGCTGCTTTTATTGGCGGCATATTGGCGACGATCGCGGTGCTTAAACTCGGGCGTAATGATTTGCCCGGTGGCATGGCACTATTGATCTTGGCGGGTATTGCCATCAATGTGGTTGCGGCTTCATTGATTGGTTTATTAACCTATTTAGCCACAGACAGCGCTTTACGACATATCACCTTTTGGTCATTAGGCAGCTTGGCCAGTGCTAATTATTTTTGGTTAACCTTGTGTTCTATCGCCTTATTGATTGTTTGTTTTTGGCTGCCAAAGCAGCACCGTAAGTTAGACGCTATTTTACTTGGCCAAGCAGAAGCCAATACCATGGGGGTTGATGTGAAGCGTCTACAGAAACAAAGCATTGTCTTGGTAGCTTTGTTAGCCGCACTGGCCGTATCGGCCTGTGGCATCATCGGTTTTATTGGTCTGGTTACTCCCCATATTGGTCGTATGTTGGTGGGTGCAAGTCATCGCTATTTATTACCGTTATCCTTTTTTCTCGGAGGTAGCTTATTAGTGATTGCCGATAGCATAGCTCGTACGATCATTGCCCCTGCTGAATTACCGATTGGTATCGTTACTGCGCTTATTGGAGCGCCTGTTTTTATCTGGTTATTATTGCGCGAGGGGAGACGTCTACAATGGTAATGTCTTTAGAAGGAATTAGCCTGAGCCGCAATGGCAAACAAGTTTTAGATAACATCAGCGGAGAACTTGGCGCGGGAAAAATTATCGCGCTGCTTGGCCCTAATGGCGCGGGAAAATCGACCTTAATAAAGGCCATGGCGCGTTTGTTAGAATGCCAAGGTGAAATACGATTACAGGGAAGGGCGATAGAGAAGTTTTCAGCGGAAGAACTTGCACAACATCTTGCATATTTACCTCAACACAGTCAGCTGCAATTTCCATTAGAAGTGGAAGAGGTTTTATCGTTAGCCACGCTGCCATTTTCCTTAACGCGTTTGCAGCAACGTCAGCAAGTGAAGCAGGTCATTAGTGACTGGGGCATCGAGTCACTAGCAGATAAAGATTTCCGTCAGCTATCTGGTGGTGAACAGCAACGCTGTCAAATCGCCAGAACCTATTTGCAGCTTTCAAATATGAAAGCTGAAGGTCGAGGTTGTGGGCTGTGGTTATTGGATGAGCCTGCTAGCAGCCTAGACTTAGAGCATCAGCAGCAATTACAAAAAATATGCTTACAGGCTACTCAAGAGGGCCACTGCGTAGTGATTGTACTGCATGATTTGAACCAAGCATTTAGCCTAGCCGACGAGGTTTGGTTGCTCGATAAAGGCCAGATTCAAGCACAAGGTACAACAACGGAAGTGATGACAGAGCAGATGATTAGTAATGTATTTAATGTCTCCGCCAGACGCATTGATGATGCTGGTAAAAGCTTATTTGTTTTTGGCTAATATCTTTGATTAATCATCATAGCTCGATGACTGTGGGCTGCAGTATTCGGTTTAAATATCATTCTTAATATATTCGAACTCGCCCAATTCAACCAGCTTTAGGTATGATTCTTCAAGTTTTTGTATGATCTCAGCGGCATTGGGTGTGGTCTTCGACACAATAAAAAAGACATCAACACTGTAGAAATTAGTATATTTCAGATTCGGAATATAAAGATTTTCTAAGACAGCTTCTGAAGGGTGCTTATAGTTAACTACATAATCTACACGATTATTTTTAAGCATTTGAAATGATGCCAAATGCTCCGCTGTTAAGGCCGTATCAATATTGTTTTTCGGGTCCGAAAAATAGCTGACCAAACCTCCGTAGCTATATCCACGAATGGTACTAATTTTATGTCCTCGAAGGTCTTCTTTTGTAAGCGGTAGTGGTGTATCTCCTACTGCATAGATGCGCATTTGGATCTTAGAGATACTTGTTTTGCTGTAAAGGACTTTACCTTCATATTCAGGAGCTCCTTTAATACCCAAGTATAAATCAGTCTCTCCATTGCCCAAATTTGTATATAGACGTTTTGCAGGATAAATTTTTAGCTGATATCTCAGGCCTGCATGCTGTAATGTTTTTTTCATGACATCAAGATAGATACCCGTTGGTGGCTGATCTCCATTATCAACGAAGTAGGGAGGGAATATGAGCATTCCTGCTTTAATTTCTTGTGCCCTAATTGCATGTGGAAAAACAACTGATAGGTACATAACAAGAATTAAAGCCGAAAAATTCGACATGTGATCAATTCCATAGATATTAGAGTTAAATAATCGATTGGTTATTAGAGTGTAGAAGGAGGTGCTGAATTAGTCATTTTCTGACTAATCATCATTTGTAATATATTCTAGCTCTCCTAGATCTATAAGTTCCAAGTAAGCTTGCTCAAGCTTATCTAATATCTGCTCTGCGTTAGGTGTGCTTTTTGATACTATAAAATGAATTTTTGCATCATAAAAGCTACTGTATTTTAAATCTGGAATTTTAATATTCGCTAATGCCATTTCTGACGGTTGCTTATAGTTGATCACATAGTCGGCGCGATTGTTTTTGAGCATTAGAAATGAAGATAGGTGTTTTGTTGTTGATGTGACTTCAATATTGTTTTTAGGATCTGTGAAATAATTAATTAGGCCTCCATAACTATATCCACGCATGGTGATAATTCTATGGTTGTTAATATCTTCTTTAGCTAGTGGTAGTGGCGTATCGCCAATGGCATAAACCCGCATCTGAATTTGTGAAACTGCGGTGGTACTATAAAGTACCTTTTTGTTGTACTCGGCAGGGCCTTTAATACCAAGAAATAACTGAGTTTCCCCAGTGCCTAAGTTACGATATAAGCGCTTAGTCGGATAAATATCTAAATTAAAATCGAGTTTTGCATGCTGTAGTGTTTTCTTCAAAATATTGAGAAAAACCCCAGAAGAGGATCCCGCGTCATTGATGATATAAAAAGGTGGAAAATCGATTATGCCTACTTTTAGCTTGTTAGCATGGCTATTGTTGAAAAACAAAGGGCTAAGAACGATGATTAGTAAGGCTGAAAAGCGATGAGTGAAAAGCATTAAAGAACCATACTTTAATAAAGGTTACAGTTTAGTTTAGACTATGATAATCATTATGGATATCTAATCATCATTAGGGATATGTTCCAGTTCTCCTAGCTTGATCAGTTCTAAGTAAGCTTGTTCAAGCTTCATCAATACTTCCTTGGCATCAGGGACTGCTTTAGAAATGATAAAGTAGACCTTGGCATCATAAAAATTGGTATATTTTAAACTTGGGATTTCAAGACTAGCGAGTGCTGTTTCTGAGGGCTTTTTATAGTTAATGACATAATCAGCACGTTTATCTTTTAGCATTAAAAAGGAAGAGCGATGCTTTGAGGTTGATGTGACTTCAATATTGTTTGTCGGGTTAGAAAAATAGCTCACCAAGCCGCCATAACCAAAGCCACGCATGGTTATTATCTTATGGTTGTTAATATCTTCCTTAGTTTTAGGTAATGGTGTATCGCCAACAGCATAGATGCGCATCTGAATTTGTGAAATCGCTGTTGAGCTATACAATACATTTTTATCGTATTCAGGGGAGCCTTTAATACCAAGAAACAGTTCAGTCTCGCCATTGCCTAGGTTGCGATAAAGGCGCTTAGTCGGATAGATATCAAGTTGATAGTCTAAGCCTGCATGCTGTAGGGTTTTCTCTATAATATCGAGATAAATACCAGAAGCAGTTTGGCCTTGGTTAACCACATAAAAAGGAGGAAAGCTGGTTGTGCCTACTTTAATTTCTGGCGGCTTTTCATCTGCAGCTTGCAGCAAGGGTGCAAAAGCGGCTATGCCGAAGACTAGGCATAGTACGAAGGTATGGCAAGATGAATACAACTGGAAAACAAATCCCATGAATATTATGAACCTAATAAATTAGTAGCTTCTAATAGTCTAGACGATACGGTGATAAAGAATGAATTATCGTTTTTTATATACAGTTGTAATGTAAGCCTACTTTCGTAGACTTACAAGTTCTAGCCTTACCTATACGCAATCTTTACTTATTATTCGTTTATTCTAAAGTCAGGCCAATGCTCTCACCTAGGCGTAGAGGTTGTTCTGCTTTCATTTCTTCTAACCAATGCATTTTATCTTTACCAAAACACACGACGATGGTTGAGCCTAGGAAGAAACGGCCCATCTCTTCGCCTTTTTCAATAACAAGAGGCTCTATGTTTTCACCTTGTACAGGGTAGCTAGTAGAGCGCACATTACGATCGAATGGGGTGATACGTCCAGCCCAGGTTGTTTCGATACCCGCTACAATCATCGCGCCAACTAATACTAATGCCATCGGGCCTAAGTCAGTATCAAAAATTGCGACAACTCGTTCGTTACGTGAGAAAAGGCGTGGTACATTTTCGGCCGTCGTTTGGTTAACCGAGAATAAATCACCAGGAACATAAATCATTTCACGTAAAGTGCCAGTAACAGGCATGTGCAGGCGGTGATAATCTTTTGGTGATAAATAAATTGTCGCGAATTGCCCACCCATAAATTCATCAGCGGTTTGGCTATTGCCACCCAGTAGTTCAATCAAAGAATAATCATGACCTTTGGCTTGCAGAACACGGCCGTTCTCAATAGGACCTAGCTGACTAATGGCACCATCTGCAGGAGAAACAATACCGTTGCTCTTGGTATCGATTGGGCGCATGCCAGGCTTTAGTTCACGTGTAAAAAAATCATTAAAGTTCTCGAACGCTTCAGGTGTTTGGCGCTCTGCTTCTTCCATATTGACGTCGAACTGTTTGATGAATTTACTGATGAACAAATTCTTAATCCAATCGATACGGGTTTCTGCGAGCCAACCAACTAGGTGTGATAATAAATGTTGTGGAACGGCATATTGAAATGCGATGAATAATTTGTCTTTAATTGATGTGGCCAAAATGATTTCCTATTATTTAAAATTTATTTAACTGTTTATAAGCAGCTAGTCGCTTCTCAATTGTTGAGCCGCTATGGATTGCTACCTGTCGTTATGGGAGTTGAGGTATCGTTACCCCATTCGGCCCAAGAGCCTGCATAAGCTTTCATATTACGACCTAGGATTTTACCGACTAAATAGGTAAAGCCTGAGCGGTGATGGGTTTGGCAATGAGTGGCGATTTCTTTCTCTTTTGTTAGCCCCATTGAATTCAATAGAGTATCAAATTCTTCGAGATTTTTAATTCGCAAGCCTCTGTCTGTATCCATTCCTTTGGTCCATTCATAGTTTACAGCGCCAGGAATATGGCCACCACGAACAGAAATTTCCTTCTCACCTGTGTATTCTTTTTCTGAGCGCGCATCCCAAACAGAAAAATCATCATCACCTAAGCGAGAAATAATTTGTTCTTTGCTTAATTGAAATTCATTTTTGAGTTCGGCAACGGTGTAATCACTTTGAATCGCGGCCTGCTGACCTTGGTCAGTGGGTAGACCTGCTTGTAACCAAGCATGAATGCCGCCGTTTAAATAAGAGTAGCGACTATGACCAATCATATCGAGCACCCAAATTAAACGTCCTGCCCAGCCACCACCTTCGTCGTCAGAGACAACAACATGTTTATCGATGGTAAGCCCTAAGTTCGAAAAAACGACACTCAACTGTTCAAGGCTAGGTAAGGCACCAGGAGTCGGTTTTTGGCCAAACTGAAGGTCTTTAAAATCTAAATGAATCGCGCCAGGAATATGGGCGTTTAAGTAAGTATCTGCTTTGCTTTGATCAATAATGAGTAGATTCTCATCGTTTAAAAGCGGCAGTAACTCTTCTGGTTCAAGTAATAATGGGTAATTCGACATGGTGCCATCCGTAGATAGTATTCAATATTAGCCACATTGTACTCTGGCAATAGCTTGCTGTCAGGCCCGTCGCTGAGTTGCATTGCGATTATTGCTACTGGTCTTCTTCTTAGTCGCCATTGCAAGTTTGCCTAAGCTTTTATTGGTCGCCATACAAAGGGACTTAAAAGCGATATATTCAGATGGCTGCATAGGCTGATTGTGCTCTAAATCTCCTAAGTCGGCGAAAATAATGCCGATAGGGCGGTCATTGGAAAATAAAGACATCATCATAAATTGTTGCGGTAAAACGCTTTGTTGAGCGGGCGAAATACCGCGTAGCATTTTGGCTCTATTTTGATCGGTAATCATTAGGCTGGCGGGTTTTTCTAGCATCTTCTTAAAAACACTGGTCTTATCTAAAGCGATGCCAAATTGGCATAGAGGGTCGGTTTCAGCGAGCCCTTGCTGATAATAAACTTTGGCTGCCGTTCCCAGTTTATTCTGCACCATAACATAGGCATGCTTAAGGCCAATTCCTTCAGTGATGCCTTTTAGCACAGAGCGCATTAGATGATGCCAATCAGAAAAACTTTCAGTTTCTTGCTCTAACTGATGAAGTAGCTTATTCATTTTTTTCTGATCAATTTTACGGTGTTCTCGAGCGCTTGCAGGTGAGCTAACAGCAATTGGTACATCACGTTCCATCGTCATGCTCACTACTTTATGCTCGCAGTGAATGGCAGTAGGATAAGGCACTCGGCTATGAGTAGGGGCTAACAAACTATTAACAGAGCTGAGTAGCATCCCTCTGCGGGCAAGCTGTAGGCTCTGATCAATTACTTGGCTATGAACAATATCAGCTTCTAAGTTTAGCAAGTGTGCGGTTAATTTTACCCAGCGTTGGCTTTTATAACGATAAGCACCGATACGGTAATGCATCGCGAGCATATTGGCACAGTAAATCAGCATCTCGTTTTGCTGGCATTGATGTTTAAGTTGTTTATTACCTTCAATATGCAAAACATTAGTCTGACGTAAAATTTTCCACGATTGAATAACAGGCCATAAGTTTTCTTGCCAAAGAGACTGGCAGACTTTAGGTAGGGATAATTTTTGCGCCAGAGTATGCCAACGCTTTAAATGTTTTTTATCCAGAGTAGAAAAGCAGTCTTGAAAGGCGGGGACAATCTCTTTGTTATCCCCCAACTGATGTAAAACCTCTTGGCTGGCCTCTACTTGTACAAAATGCCAAGGCCAGAATGGCGCGCTGGCTAACATGGCAGCCCAATGAGCTTGATGTTGATTCATCCCAGGTTTAAGTTTTGCCCACTGGCCCGCTAATCGACCTGCAAGGGCTGCAGTATGAAGCATTGCGACATAGTTTCTTTCGCTGCTGCGGCTTGAGTGTTCGCGCACTACGGGCAATTTCTTAACCAGTAATACTACCTCCTCCATCCCTAGGAGCGAGATACAGCCAGCAGCAGTACTAATTTGCTCTACGCTTTTGGGATTGCGTTTAGCGATACGTAGCAACATATGCAGACAGACAGCGGGGTCTTGTTCGGCAATGTTGGCTAAGCCATCAAAGCTAAGGTTAGCTTTGCCTAATTAAGCTGCGGAAAGCTTTTCGTGTACTGGTGAGTATTGGAAAGTCACGAAAATCTTCCACATCTGACCAAGCATCCGCATCGGGCTGGCAAACTGTCTTTCTTGTATTAAATGTCATCTGCGTATTTGAGAAAACTCTAAACATAACCTTTAATTACTATAGTCAGTTTCTAAGAAGCTGCTTATTTCCCTTCATGACTTTGAGATAATTCTTGAGTTTAAGGACGTTAGTTGACCAACCTGGATAGGTTCAGATGCTGTTTATAATCGGAATTATCGTTGTATTTGGAAGTGTTGGCTGGGGCTTTGTATTATCTCATGGCCAACTAGCCGCGCTGTGGCAGCCATTTGAGGTGATGATTATTATGGGGGCTGCAATAGGTGCCTATTTAATTTCTAATCCTTTTCATTTGATCATAGAAACTTTTAAGCTGATGCCGCAAGTCATCTTGGGCTCAAAAGTTAATAAAGCCATGTGCATGGATGTGCTGGGTTTAATTTATGACATTTTAAATAAATCCCGCCGCGAAGGTATGATGGCGATCGAGTCCGATGTAGAAAATCCTAATGCCAGTGCTATTTTTGCCCGCTACCCCGCCATTTTAATGAATGAGCCATTGGCTCGTTTTATTGCAGATTATTTCAGAATTATTTCTTCAGGTAACCTTGCCTCCCATGAATTAGAAGCCCTGATGGAGCAAGAGATCGATGCGCGTTTACATGAGCTAGAGATGCCTGGGGCGGCACTAGGGAAGGTGTCAGATGCATTACCTGGTTTTGGTATTGTTGCCGCGGTATTAGGCATCGTGATTACCATGGCCTCTATTGGTGGTGACCCTGCGGTTATTGGTCAGCACGTTGCGGCAGCGTTGGTGGGAACATTTATGGGGGTCTTATTCGCCTATGGTTTAGTCGGCCCAATCAGTACCCGCATGAAACATATTGCTGAAGACGAGATTAAATTATACGACGCTTCTAAAGCTTCTATTATCGCTTCCATGAACGGCCTCGCCCCACAGTTGGCGATTGAATTTGGCCGTAAGTCGCTCTTCACTCATGGACGCCCAACGTTCGATGAAGTTGATAGCAAGGTTCGTGGCCGCTAATGGTGAACTATTAATGGAGAGCTATTAATGGAGAGTCATAAATGGAGAACCTAGGCCAACAAAACATAATAATTAGGCGTGTTAAAAAGAACCGCCATGAAGAGCATGGTGGTGCCTGGAAAGTCGCGATGGCAGATTTTGCTATCGCTATGATGGCGCTGTTTATTGTGCTGTGGTTAACCAACTCGTCAAACGAAGAAGAGCGTGAAGCGATTGCAGGTTACTTCCAAGATCCGCAAGCCTACGAAGACGGTAAGCGAATCCCTAGTGCTTATGTTATCGACCTCGGTGGTACACCAACCACTGCTGATAATACAGCCGTGTCTGAAACCCTCGATCCAGAAAAAATTCTTCAAGCTGAAGAAATCGAGAGCCTGGCAGAAGCAATTGAAAGAGCCCGCTTAGAGCAATTAAAAGCCGAAATTGAAGCTAAAATTGAGGCCAGCCCAACCCTCAGCCCATTCAAAAATCAGATGACAATCGATATCACTACCGAAGGTTTACGCATCCAAATTGTCGATCAAACAAAGCGCCCGATGTTTAATGCAGGCAGCTCCGTACTTAAATATTACAGTGAAGATATCTTGTATGAATTAGCGCCGATGTTAATGACTGTGGATAACCCACTGTCTATTACCGGGCATACCGACTCAGATGCTTATGCTAGTGCAAATCCAGAAGATGATGTGAATTGGGAGCTGTCAGCTAAGCGTGCAAACTCAGCGCGCAGAGCGTTGATGGAAGCAGGTGTCGAGAAATCACAAATAGCGCAGATATTAGGTATGGGTGATACTGCGCCACTGGATATCGCGAACCCAGAAAGTGATATTAATCGTCGCATCGCCATCGTTTTATTGAATAAGAAAGCCCAAGAGGGAATTGAATCTCGTACTGGCACCAACGGCTCAGGGATTAAATTTGTAAATGATGGCGAAGGCGCTGTTGATCAAGGTAATCAGGATGCCCGCAAGCCAGTGATCAATACCTCAGGTTCGTTAATTAAAAGCCTGAAGGACGAACGTGAGCGCGAAGATAACAGTTACGATACTCCGCCTAACCAAGAAGAGAGTTTTTGGTAGGCGCAGTAATCGTTGAAGCTGAGGTCATTAAAGTTTGAATTTAGCGACGCGCTTGGTCGCCAAATTCAAACAAAGTTTCCAGAATACGTTTATAGCTTTTAAAGCGTGCCAGGCTGATCTTACCCGTCTCTAAACTTTCGCGAATGGCGCACTTAGGTTCTTGCTCGTGCTGGCAGTCGCGGAACTTGCAGTGACCAATCATATCGCGCAATTCTTTAAAGCCATACAAAACCTCATCGGGTTCCATGTGCCACAAACCAAATTCACGAATGCCTGGAGAATCGATCAAATCGCCCCCCGCAGGGAAGTGATAAAGACGGGCAGTCGTCGTAGTATGGCGACCTTTTTTACTGGCGACAGAAAGAGAGCCTATTTTCAATTCTTGCTCTGGCAATAGCACTTGAATCAAACTCGACTTACCCACACCCGATTGGCCAACAAAGACACTGATGCGACCATTCAACTTCTTCTGTAGGTCTTCTAAGCCATCTTCTTGCTTGATCGACAAGGTCATCGTTTGATAACCCAGCTTCTCGTAATCCGCCATCATATTGCGCATATACGGACCAGAGACATCGTCTAACAGATCTGTTTTATTGAGCAGGATAATCGGCTCAATATTGCAATTCTCTGCCGCGACTAAATAACGGTCGATTAGGTTGGAATGCACAGCGGGTTCGCAAGCAACTACCAATACGATGAAATCGATATTGGCGGCAACAGGCTTAATTTCGTTATACGGATTCGGACGCGACAGTTCGCTTTCTCGAGGAAGAATCGCGACCACAACGCCGAGTTCATCCTTATCCATGCGAAAGATTACTTTATCACCGGTAACCAATGAGCCTAGGTTGGCGCGCATGTGGCAGCGGCGAGTATCTCCAAAGCCATCCTCATTGAGGTTGTCTAGAGACTCGACTTCTACTTGCGTACCAAAGTGCGCGATGATCATGCCCAGTTGTTCTGGTCCTAGATCATTACCCGTTAGCTGCTCGCTGATGTCTGATTCTTTACGACTCGCACGGTCAGTACGTTCTTGTTGAATCTTTTCGATACGCCATTTCTGACGTTTATTTAATTTTCTTTTAGCCATAGGCGCTATTGTCCGTGTTGGCCGCGGCGGACGCAAGTTGCTAAACTACATCCATTGATTAGTAATGGTAATGAAAATGAGTCGAACTGATACCTTGGTCTGGATGGACTTAGAGATGACAGGGCTAGATCCTGAAGAGAATGTGATCATAGAAATCGCTACTATAATCACCGATGATCAGTTGAATATCATCGCGGAAGGCCCCGTCATTGCTGTACATCAACCAGATTCAGAGCTGGCCAAAATGGATGCTTGGAATGTTAAAACTCACGGCAACTCAGGCTTGGTTGAGCGTGTAAAAAACAGCACGGTAAGCATGGCGGAAGCCGAAAAGCAGACCTTGGAATTTGTTGAGAAACATGTAAAAAAAGGTCACTCACCGCTATGTGGCAATAGTATTCACCAAGATAGACGCTTTTTAGTGCCGCAAATGCCGCTTTTAGAAGAATATATGCATTATCGCAATATTGATGTCAGCACGTTGAAAGAGTTGGCTAAGCGTTGGAAGCCATCTATTTTGCCTGGCTTTAAAAAGAGCGGTTCGCATAAAGCGCTGGACGATATTTTAGAATCCATTGCTGAAATGAAGTACTACCGCGAGCACTTTTTAGCAGAATAAGTCCCTGTCGAATATCCCCATGAAGCAAGACTAAACTTGCATGATTAGCAATATGCCAGCTATACTTGGCATATTGCTACGCTAAGCGAGTGGGGATCATGCAAGACAATTTCATTGAATACCGCCCTAAATTAGGGATTCAAGAGAGTTCACAATATCGTGGCCTACAACTCCGTGCTTTTGAAGTCATGGGTAAGCAGCTAGGCACCGAAATTTACACCAATGCTGATATCGCCCGCATCTGTCGAGACGGCGTTCAACCAGAACTCGTTTCTGTGCTTTATTCTTTTGGTTTTGATAAAGGCGAGCTCGATTGGGTTGTCGCCCCTCGCACGCTATCACACCGCAAAAGCAAAAATGATAAATTAACCTCCGATGAGTCGGGGCGCTTATTACGCGTAGCGAGCATTTATTCTTTAGCGCAAACCGTTTTTGCCAATCAACAAAAAGCCATGAAGTGGTTGCATAAAACTCGCCGAAGTTTCGAAGGAATGAATGCCATCGACGTGATGAAAACAGAAGCCGGTGCGCGCTTAGTCGAAGAGCAATTATTACAGCTTGATTCGGGCTATTTTGCGTGAAGTTATGGCGCATTAGTAATTACGCAGACCTAACCGGAGCTGGTGGTTTAAAGGCTGCTGGGCGTTGGCACAACCGCGGTATTCCTATCATCTACTTAGGGGAAAGTGTCGCCTTGGCGATGCTTGAAACCTTGGTTCATTTTGAATTATCTCCTGATGAAGTTCCTGACAGTTTCCAGCTATTAGCGGTCACTGCAGAAGAGGAAATTGCTATTGCGCAATTAAGTGAAGATGCCTTGATAGCTGATTGGCAGAGTAATCAAGATTACACCCGAGCAATTGGTGATGAATGGCTAATGTCTACGAGCAGTGTATTACTGAAAGTGCCTAGTGCGATTATTCCCGAAAGTTATAATTATTTATTTAATCCGCGCCATCCTGACGCAGATAAAATACAGATCGATTCGGTAAGGCATTGTCCTTTTGATCAGCGGCTAATTAACTAGCTGCTTAATTAGCATCTGATCTAGCAGCTTAATAACATTATCATTTTGCACTAATAAGTCCTTATCTGCTGCCTGTAAAAAACCTTCTTCTGCCGCGTTATTCAGCATCTGAATCATAGGGCCAAAATAGTTATTCACATTCAGCAGAGCGCAGGGTTTATTGTGAAAGCCCAGCTTCTTCCAGGTATACACTTCAAAGAACTCCTCAAAGGTGCCTATGCCGCCGGGAAAAGTAATAAAGCCATCGGCGAGTTCAGCCATCATCGATTTACGTTCGTGCATATTTGCCGTGATATGTAGTTGGGTTAAGCCATTATGAAAGATCTCTTTATCGTGCAGAGCTTTCACCGTCACCCCAATCACTTCACCGCCAGCCGCCAGTACGCTATCGGCTAGCAGTTTCATTAAGCCGGTATCCGAGCCGCCATACACACAAGTAATGTTACGCTGCGCCAGTTCAGTACCGAGTTGCTGAATCGCCCGAGCATAAACAGGGTTAGCACCGGCATTGGCGCCTAAAAATACACAAATAGACTTCATAAACTTCTCAATGATAGGGGGCAGATAAACAATAAGGCTAATTTTCTGCGTGAACCAGCTTAGTTGCAAGAGCAATTCGGTTCCAAGCATTAATCGTGACGACCTGCATAATCAGCTGAGCAACTTTCTGCTCACCAAAAAGCTCGATACACCCTTGATAGGTCTCATCGGATACACCAGCAGTAGAGATATGGGTGACTTCTTCGGTAAGGGCCAATACCGCTCTTTCTTCTGCGCTAAACAGTGGGGATTCTTGCCAAGCGGCTAGGGCATAGATGCGTTGCTCGGTTTCGCCGTTTTTGCGCGCTTGCTCGCTATGCATCTGAATGCAGTAGGCACACTTGTTGATCATGGAAGCTTTCAGCTTGATCAGCTCTTTAATCGTTGGGGTGAGATCCGTTTCCGCTAGGTAGCCTTCTAAACCAAACATAGGCTGGTAAGCGGCGGGTTGTAGCTGGCTGATATCGATGCGAGTTGTCATGGGTAATCCTCAATATGAATAATGAGGATGCATTGTGCTATTAAAACTTCACGCCTAGAATACCTTGTATATCTGCAACAGTTTTGCGCTAGGCGCATAAGTGAAATGGAGGATTTTATTATGCTGACCCTTATACGAACTTTTATTAAAGTGGCTGATCTCGGTAGTTTCTCGAAAGCCGCTCAGGTGCTTAATCTTGCTCCATCATCCATTACCCGCAGTATTAATAAGCTAGAAGCCGAACTTGATGTGCGCCTATTCAAGCGTAGTACGCGAGCCTTGATACTCACCGAGGAAGGTCAGCAGTTTTACCCTAGGGCAGAAAAATTATTAGAAGATGCCGATGGTCTAGTTTCATCCATGCAAGGCACTCGGCTAGAGCCCGAAGGCACATTAAGAATTTCAGCGTTTGAAGGTTTTGGCCGTGCTTTTATCTCGCCTTTATTACCTGAATTTTTAAGCCGTTACCCAAAACTAAAAGTCGAGATTGAACTGGATAATCAGATCGTTGATTTGAACAGCGAGAATGTGGATCTAGGTATTCGCATCGGTTTACCGGCGGATTCGAATTTACATGCGCGTTTATTATTAACCAATAAAACCCTTTTGTGCGCTTCCCCATATTACCTAGAGCAGCAGGGAATACCCACAACTCCCGAAGAATTGAGTGAGCATAACTGCTTAACTCTGAACCGAGATCGGAAAAAAACATATTGGCATTTTTGTAATGTTGGTGCTGGCAATAATAGTAAAAGCCATAGCGATTATAAAAAAATAGCCGTCAATGGCAATATTAGTTCTAAAGGGGGCACGCCGCTGGTGGAAGCGGCGGTTAATCATGGCGGACTCGTTTTGATCTCCAGCTGGATGGTAAAAGATTTAATCGAAGACGGTAAACTCGTGCAGTGTTTAGCGGATTGGCAAGGCTCGTTATTTGAAGAGTCCAGTGGGATCATTTATGCGGTGTATCAAGGCAATAAATACCTTAAGCCAAGCCTTAGAGTATTTATTGATTTCTTAGTAGAAAAACTAAGCAGCTAAGATAAGGGGCTAAGACCTTGGCATACAGCAGCGTTTGTATTTCTTGCCGCTACCGCACGGACAGGGACTATTCTTTCTCGGGGTAATGTCGGCTTTTAATTCGGCCAAGTTCTGTTTATAAAACTGACTCAGATACTCGTACAATTTAGGATGCTTACGTTTAAGCATTTTAGGTCGTTCAAAAAAGTATTCTGATGACACAGCAAAAAACTCAGCGTTATTGGTCGCTGCATAATCATTGATATTACTTTTTCCTGCTTCCACTTGATTGATTTTGTAATGCACAAATTCAAACCACGGAGCGCAGTATTCATACTTGGTAACGCGCTCTGGAAAACCATCGCATTGGCCATCGGCCATATCGACTAGATGAACAAATTCATGAATGCCGACATTCTGTTTATCCACATCATTGGTGAAGCCACGGTGCAAGTCCGGTTTGCTTAAAGCCATCTTGCCTGCCATAACTCCTGTGCCGACCATACCACTGATGCGAGAATCTGGCTTGCCATATTGATACTGTTCGTTGAAGCGCCCCGGTAATAAGATGACGCTTTCAATATTGAAGTAATGCCAGTCGGGGAAGCCCCAGACGGGAATGATAGCGCTAGCAGCGACTAGCAATTTATCTTCATCGCTGACCACAACATCTTGACTGCCTTCTACTTGGGTTGTTTGTAGAAATAGAACACAGCGCTGCTCGAAACACATTTTATCCACGGGGGATAAGCGACGATAAAAGCTGACATTTGTTTGTAAGAAGTCACTCCAGCTAGCTTGCCAAATTTCTTGATGATTAGACTCTTGTCGTTTTAAAGAAATAAAAAGGGTCTGCAAGACATGCTTAACGGATAAGACTAAGCGGCTAAGGAGCATCTTTGCCTGCTTCCGCACTTCTTGCTGTATCAATCCTTTCTTGAGTATCGGGGTGAGTACTTAAATATTGCAGCCAATGGTTAAGGCTATTGGCTATTTCACTATTATTTTTTTCACCTGAGCTCTCTTCATCCGTGCCGTCTTCATCATCCGTGCTGGCAAAAGCCGCAGAATGAGAGTTAACCAACAAGGTCATCGCATCGGCAAAGGCAGCAGGAGAGATATCAAATTTAGGCAAGTTCTTATGTGAAAATTCATCGGCTTCCCGTTCCATATCGCGAGAGAATGCCGTCTGTAGTAAGCCTGTACCAGCCCCTAATATTAACTCACCAGCACCGTTAATATCACCAAACATCATGGCGAATAGCATGGTGGTTGCGGTTGTTTGAGCGACCATTTTTAAACTGTGTTGATGCTCGATATGACCTATTTCGTGCAATAACACGGCGATAAGGGCATTCGGATCTTGTTCCATTAACGTGACGATATCATCGGTGACGATTATGCTGCCATCGGGCAGAGCCATGGCATTGGCACCCATATCGAATTTACGAAAGTACAGCTGATATTTATCTTTAGGCAGCTCTAATTTGCTAAGAATAGATTGCCACTGATCTTCTACTTCTTGCTGTTTTGATTCGGGTAATTCACTCGGGTCGAAATGGAGTTTATCTAGAATATAAAGCGTTTGCTCCCCCATGCTTTCGGCCACGCTATTGGGAAGAAAGGCGACAGCAGCGTGAGATGCACCAGGCAAAACATAATTCACCATGCTCCATAGAAATAGCGGCACGATGATTACAGAAGATAATACAGTTACCCAATGGCTTTCTAACCATTCTGGTAGGCGGTTATTATTTGTTAATCCAGGCCAGCGAAACTGAGCATCGTCAGGAATAAATAATGCACCATCGGTGAATTCTAAATCCACGGCTAAGCCAGGAATGGCAGTACCGTAGGTATAGTCATCAGGCCAGGCTTCAACCAGCATTTGATTAAATTCACGCTGTCGAATAACGACTTGGCCTGTATCGTACAATATCGCACTTGCTGGGTACGATTTACTGCAGCCAGCAAGTTGATAGGTTCCTGAAATATTAATCATTGATTAAACGAGAGATAAATCAGTATCGAATAAACCAGCGGCTTCTTCGCCAAAGGCAGAGTCAGAGCCTTCAATGGTATTAATTAAGGCATCGATGCCAGGTTTAATAGTAACTTCGGTTACTGAAGCGATGTAGCGCGCGGTACGAATTTTAACCACAGGCAGTGCCAAACCAAGAGTGACGATCAATAATAGAATATTGGTTAGCATTAATACTGCAAAAGGAACTGGCTTCATTTCTGCGTTAAACGAAACAACATTATCAATGCTCAACGTTGCCAGTAGGTGGTTATAAATAAAGGATTGATAGACAGCGGCTGCGATGCTGAATAATAGAATGAAGCCCAAAATAGGTACGATTAAAGCGGCTGATGGTTCAGCGACGGCTGCTAGTGAGGCACCTGAAATCATTGAGATAACAACGCCACCGACCAATACAATACCCAAAGAAATTAATACAGCAATGTAATATTGGCTAGCTGAAGAGTTCTGCTCGAAGTGCTTACCACCATAGGTAATATTGTTATTAATGTATTGTTGAATTTGCTGAATAACCCAAGGCATAGCAAGATAAAAGGTGATTAAACCTAGAATTGGCAATAATACGAAGTGAACGATCACGCCGCCATAGGTGCCTTCAAATGAGAAGCGGACATTACGATAAGCTGTCATACGCATACTAAATTTGATCCCTTGGATAATCAACCAAGGCATAGCAACCAATAGACCTAATGCCATCACTAAACCAATAATTGGGTTTATCTGACTCAGTACCATATAAAGAACGAAAACGATGACTGCGACGATACGACCTTTCAGGATTTGCATAGGAGACGCTAAATAACGAAAGCTTTGGCCGTCAACTTGTGTATGACCATAAAGGTATTGAGTATCGCGGACTTTTGCCCAGGCGCTATAAATACCCAGAGTGATGATGCTCAAGAACATATTCACAAACCACAGTTTGAAATATTCCCCTGATTTACCAGTGAAGTTTATAAAATCAGTACGTTCAGTGGACAATCCATTTTCCATTAGAGTCTTCCTTAATTAAGTGAGGTGTTATTTATAAAGGAAGTGCCTAAGAATAGGAAGTAAATAGAATAAAGAAAAGAAAAAAGGCCGATAATTACTTATCAGCCTTTAGTTGTATCAAGCAAGAATGCGGATTAAGCGGTTTCTACTATGCTTGGCTCAGTACCTTGAGACATTGCTTGTAGTTCTTTATCGATAAAGTATAAACCACGGCCATCTTCGCCAATGATTTCGATCTTATCTAGAATGCTCTTGAATAGTTTCTCTTCTTCATGCTGCTCAGCGACATACCACTGTAAAAAGTTGAAGGTAGAGTAATCGTGCTCACTGAAAGCAGTATGCGCTAGCTCATTAATTGCTTTAGTGATTGTGCATTCGTGGGCATGGGTTTCAACGAATACATCCGTTAGAGAACCAAACTCAATAGGTGGCGCTTGAATAGTACCTAAGAGTGCTAAGTTGCCTGTTTCATTCACATAAGTGAATAAACGCTGCATATGCTGCATTTCTTCTTCTGCGTGAACTTTCAAAAATGCTGCAGCACCTTCATAACCCTTAAACTCGCACCATGCACTCATTTGCAGATATAGATTGGACGAGTAAAATTCTAAATTGATTTGGGCGTTTAACTGCGCCACCATTTTTTCGCTTAACATAATCATTCCTACTTATTTAACTCTTTAATTAGTTCTTTAATTTGTTCGTTAATTAGTTTTTCAATTTTTTAATAAAGATTTTCGAATTTCGTTGAAAGTTATACAGTGACTGTCGTTCTTTTGGCAGCGCTGATATATCCGCTTCACTGAATCCTCTTTCTATAAACCAATGCGCGGTACGCGTGGTTAAGACAAAGATTTTATTTATATTCTCTGCTTTAGCTTGCTCGCTGATCGCATTTAATAAGCGATCACCACGTTGCCCAGAGCGATAGTCTGAGCTAACGGCGACACAAGCCAGTTCTGCTAGTTCGGTTGAATGCGGATAGAGTGCGGCGCAGGCTATGACCATGCCATCACGCTCGATCACTTTAAAACGACTGATCTCGGTTTCTAATACTTCCCGCGAACGACGAACCAGTACTCCTTGGTCTTCAAGTGGAGTTAAAAGTTCTAAAATCCCACCCACATCTTCGATATTTGCTTGGCGTAGCTGCTCATAATCCCCTGCGGTAATTAATGTACCAGCGCCTTCGTGAGTGAACAGTTCTTGTAATAATGCGCCATCAACTTTGTGACTTAACAAATGCGCTCTGTTAATACCTGCTTTCACAGCGGTTAAAGAAGATTGTGCATGAACCTTGTGTTCACCAGATAAACTGTCGATTAATGTTGATAATTCATCGGTGGTGATTTGCGAGATGATTTCAGAATCACCTTCACTTTCTGTTTTATCATTTATCTTTTGATTTATCTTTTCAAAAGACGGCAAGCCTTCATCTTCACCCATCAAAATCAGTTTTTCAGCGGCTAATGAAATGGCGGCTTGGGTTGCAACATCTTCTGCTGCCAAGTTAAACATTTCACCACTAGGGGAATAACCACAGCTGGATAATAAAACGATATTACCTTGATCAAGCTGCTGGCCAATAGCGCGTCTATCGATACGACGAACTTCACCTGTATGTTGAAAATCAACACCATCAATCACGCCTTTAGGTTTAGCGGTAACAAAATTACCACTAACCACACGAATGCGAGCACCGTGCATGGGAGTATTGGGTAGGCCAATGGATAAGCGTGCTTCTATATCTGATTTTACGATACCAATAGCAGCACGAACGGCATTCAGTGCTGCTTGGTCAGTGATGCGTAGCTCACCGTGAAACTGGCTTTTAATATTTAATACGTTCAGTGCTTGGTCAATTTGTGGACGCGCACCGTGAACGATAACCAAGCGCACGCCTAGACTATTAAGCAAAGCAATGTCTTGAACTATGTGAGCAAAGTTGTCGTCGGCAATGGCATCACCTTCCAACATCAATACAAAGGTTTTTCCTCTGTGGGCATTGATGTAAGGAGAAGAGTGCCGAAACCATTTTACGTATTGGCTATTATCCATACTATTTTATCTATAAAAAAGTGACTGGTTTTTTAAGTCGCAGCCCAATTGAGTATTAGTTCCACAAGCCGCCGTAAATACGGTCCCTGTAGGCTTGGGTTCGGGATCCATCCCTCGCACACTTGCTCCACTAATTCTCAATCGTGCTGCTTTCGCCTACTTAATCTAATCAGGCTATTTTTCAAATTTTATTCCTAGCATGCAACATATCACAAACTGGCTTAGGCATTAAGTTGTAGGGGTCTTGTTAAGGCAAAATGTATTAATAAATTGCGATAATAGCTCAACCGTCGGCTGTAATTGCCCCATATCGATAAACTCATCCAATTGGTGAGCCTGATCTATAGACCCTGGCCCCAGCACCACAGTTTCCATTCCAAGCTGCTGCATAAACGGCGCTTCGGTCGCAAACGCTACGGCATGGGCTTGGTGCTTGGTTAATTTTTCAGCTAATTGAATGAGTTCAGCATTTTTATCGGTAGCAAAAGACGGCACACCTGGGAATAACGACTCCAGTTCAAATTTTACGTTATGACGACTGGCAATCGGTTTAATACGCTCCGTCATTTCATGGCGCAATTGTTCATTACTCATGCCTGGCAAGGCGCGTAAATCAAAGGCTAATTCACAGCTGCCACAAATACGATTGGGGTTATCACCACCATGAAGGCAGCCAAAATTTAACGTTGGTACTTCAATTTCGAAGTCTTGATTGTGATTTTCTTCCGCTAGTTGTGCGCGATACGCTTTAAGCTCTGTCATCACATCGTGCATAGCATCAATGGCATTAATACCTAAAGCAGGGTTCGATGAATGCCCAGCATTACCGGTTAAACGAATTGTCTCCATCATAATGCCTTTATGCATACGAATTGGTTTTAGCCCAGTGGGTTCACCAATAATTGCATAGCGGCCTTTCGGTTTTCCTTGCTCGACTAACGCACGGGCACCACTCATTGAGCTTTCTTCATCGGCGGTCGCTAGAATAATTAATGGCTGCTGTAAATTCAGTTGTTTAGGGTTACCTAATTGCTGCAATATATTTTCGATGGCTTCAATGGCTAGGGCAAAAAAGCCCTTCATATCGCAAGTGCCCAAACCATACAGTTTTCCATCGCGCTCGGTGAGCTTAAAAGGATCACTGCTCCAGCGCTCTGGATTACAAGGTACGGTATCGGTATGGCCACTCAATACCAAACCGCCAGGGCCACTGCCCAAGGTGGCGATTAAATTGTATTTATCCGCTTCACCAATTCGTTCTTTTGGCACCTTGATGATTTCACAGTCAAAACCTAAAGGTGATAACCATTCGGCGAGTAAATCAATCACCTGTTTATTACTGCTGTCAAACTCAGGTAATGCAGAACTGATGCTTGGGGCGCCAATGAGCTGCTGAAAGCGAGTAATGAGTTGTGACATAGCCTGCGTACCTATTAACCGTGAATTAATAAGCATACCCCATTCTGCCAATTAGGTAGCAATTCCATACACAATATTCTCTTATCCCGCTTTGCCTTATGGTAACTGGGGTTAATCCATCTTATTATTCTTAGATGAATCATGAAATTGAATTAAAGTTACGGCTAAATGCCAGTGAGCTGCCACTTTTAGAGCAAGCTCTTACCGCGAATACGTTTATAGCAGAGCCGACGTTGCAGTTGCTCAACCGTTATTTCGATACCCCGACAATGGCGTTAAGCCAAGGTGGGGCAGCGCTGCGTATTCGGCAGCAGCAAGTAGTTGAGCAAAGCGCTGGGCCAGGTACTAAGCCGAGTGATTGCCAAATTATCCAAACGCTGAAAACCCGCGGCACTAGCTCTGGTGGATTACACCAGCGTATGGAGTGGGATTGGCCGTTAGCAGAAGTTGAACTGGATCTGGCATTAATTCAAAACGCTGATGCTAAAGATCATTTATCGGCAGATATCAATCTAGCGAATATTGGCGCACTTTTTACAACCGACTTTCAGCGTAAGGTTTGGTTGTATAAACAAGACGATACGGTGATTGAACTCGTATTAGATCAAGGCTCTGTCTCTACCGATGAGCATAGCGTTGATTTATTAGAGCTAGAGCTAGAATTAAAGCAGGGTAATGCTGAAGTTATATTTCAGTTGGCTCACAGCCTGGCAAAACAATGCCCCGTATTGATGAGTGACATTAGTAAAGCGGAGCGTGGTTATGGATTATTAGCACGTTCAGAGAAATTTCAGCAGATTAACAAAGATTGGTCAGGAAAAGTCCCTACCTTTGATGCCCAGCTAGATGTGATTGCCGCATTCAAAACCTTCTTCTCTTATCAACTATCTGTTTGGCAGCGCAGTTTAGAAATTGCAATTTGGGATGGGCAGCAAGACCACCTTGCCAAGCTCGATTTACAACTACAACAGCTGCAAAATATCTTGGGACTTTTTACCAGTATTGATTGTCTACCAGAGGCGCAATTATTACAGCGCCAATTTAAACAAGCCCAGCAGACTCCATTTGAGATTTCTTTAGTCTGGGGTCAGCTCAGTTTGGCTTGTGGTCATTGGTTATATCAATTAGAAACCGATGGCGCACAGTTTACAATGAGTGCAGAAGAACAAAATGCCTTAAGCTTTCATGCTGAGCAATTACACAAAGGAATGCACTAAATGAATTCTGTTGCCGATCGTCCTGTTGCTCTTAATATACTGGTTGACGATTTAAAGAAAGATGGCCTGCTAGATGATGAAAATTATCAGTTAGCGCAGTTTGCACGACGCAGCCAAGCTGAATTAAAAATGCATCCTTTTGCCTTTGTTGGTAAGCAAAAACTAACCAATAATAAAACGGCAAACAAGCTCAGTGAAGAAGTCATTTGCGAATGGGCAGCATTGAAGCAAGGGTTAGATTATCAGCGTATTGATCCTTTAGAAGTCGACGTGGCTGCAGTGACGTCGGCGATGTCTTATGCCTTTTCTGAACGCCATAAAATACTGGCATTAAAAATTGATAAAGAAGACCTAATAGTTGCCTGTAGCGAGCCGAATACGACGTCTTGGGTACAAGATTTAGAACATGTATCTCGCCGTAATGTCGTGCGTATTCTTGCAATGCCCAGTGAGATTGAACGCCATAGAGTGGAGTTTTATCAGCTAGCCAATTCCATCAATCGTGCATCTTCACAGCATGACGGCATCAGTGGCATTCAAAATTTAGAGTCCATGTTAGAACTAGGGAAGGCGAAAGCCCCCGATGCGAATGACGAACATATTGTTAATGTGGTGGACTGGTTATTACAGTATGCGTTTGAACAGCGTGCCAGTGATATTCATATTGAGCCTCGCCGTGAAATAGGCAACGTACGATTTCGAATTGATGGCGTTTTACACCTAGTATATGAATTGCCTGCGCAAGTAACCCAAGCAGTCGTGGCCCGTATTAAAACCTTAGGCCGCATGAATATTGCTGAAAAGCGTAAGCCACAAGATTCACGTTTAAAGACTAAAACTCCAGCGGGTGAAGAAATTGAATTACGTTTATCGACTTTACCAACGGCCTTTGGTGAAAAGTTAGTAATGCGAGTTTTTGATCCTTCGGTATTAGTGCGTAACTTTGCCGAACTAGGATTTAGTAAAGAAGATTATCGTCGCTGGAAACAGATGACTTCGCAGAATAACGGCATTGTATTTGTGACGGGGCCAACAGGGTCGGGTAAAACTACAACACTATATTCCACACTGAAAGAACTAGCGACTGTCGAAGTAAACGTTTCTACAATCGAAGATCCTATTGAAATGATCGAGCCCGCGTTTAACCAGATGCAGGTGAATCACTCAATCGATTTAGATTTCTCTACCGGTGTTCGCGCTTTGCTACGACAAGATCCCGATATCATCATGGTCGGTGAGATTCGCGATTTAGAAACTGCAGAAATGGCAGTGCAGTCGGCGTTGACTGGCCACCTTGTATTATCGACGTTACACACCAACGATGCACCAACAGCGATTACAAGACTATTGGAATTGGGCTTGCCACCTTATTTAATTCGTTCAACCATGCTTGGGGTAATGGCGCAGCGTTTGGTTCGAATTCTTTGCCCACACTGCAAAGAAGAAGGGCAGATTGATGATGTAACCTGGAAAGACCTAGTATCGCCTTGGACAGTAGCCAAGCCCACAAAAATCTATCATCCGAAAGGCTGTTTAGAATGTCGAGATACCGGCTTCATTGGTCGCATGGGGATTTATGAAGTATTACCGATCAGTAATGATATCAGTAGCTTGATTAACGATAATTCTGATCACATTAAATTGAAGCAGCAAGCGATGAAAGAAGGCATGCACAGCCTTAAGCTGAGTGGCGCGCAAAAAGTTGCCCAGGGTTTAACCACTATCGAAGAAGTGATGCGAGTGGCGCCAATGTCGTAATAAAATGAGGAAATGTATCCTTAGGTATTAAAAAATACGACTCAGTCATAGTTAGTAGAGAAAATAACAGCTATTCTAGACACGAGTACTGGCTATTATGAAACATAACAATTGCAAAGCTAAATATTGCGATCTCAATAAGAAACAAAGTAACAAGAAGTAAGATAAAAAGAATGGCAACAGACGTTAATACAGCGCCTCCTATTATTGATTTAGAAGCCTCGGGTTTTGGCCGCGGAAGTTACCCTATTGAAGTAGGATTCGCACTCGAAAACCGAGAGATCTACTCTTTTCTAATCAAGCCAGAAGATGATTGGACTCACTGGAGCGAAGAGGCCGAGCAGATTCACGGCATCACCCGTCAGCAACTGCAAGAAGAAGGCATGTGCATTGAAGATATCGCGCTTAAGCTAAACGAAATGCTACGTGGTAAAACGTTGTATTCCGATGCTTGGAGCTTTGATAGTTCATGGATTGGTCGCTTATTTGATAGTGCCAATATTGTGCAGCGCTTTCGCATAGAAACCATTAACAAACTGCTTAAGCATGACCAAGTAGAATATTGGCATCCTACTAAAGAAGCCGTATTACAAGAGCTTGGCCTAAAGGCACACCGCGCCGCCATCGACGTTCAGGTGCTACAAGAAACCTACCTACGCATCGCACAAGCAGACAAAGCATCATAAATTAGCCCTCGCAAAACTTGCAAAAGCACACTTTCTGGCCTAAAACCAAAGAACGTATTGTATAAAAAACAATCAGTTTTTGGCTGGAGAGTATCTTATGCAAAAATCGACCTCACTCATTTTTAAATCAAACCTACTCGCAGTTGCGATCATCACCTTATCTTCTGGGCAGGTTCTTGCTTCTGAAGCCTACCAAGGTGAATCGGTTGCCCTAGACCCAATCACCCGTTCCTACGTACTGAGCAACGACGGCAAAGAAGCCGATTTTAGTGAAGGTGGAATTTCTAGAGAAGCCAGTAAATCCATTGGTCTCGATATGATAATGTCAGACAATGTCGATTTATATTCAATCCCCGTTGCCTATGGTATGCCAATGCAATTATTCGGCGGAGAAGAGTACTTAAACCTCAGTGGTGATATTCCCTATTTTAATGTCGAAGCCCCTACCGGTGATGAAAACGGTTTAGGGGATATAGGGTTAACGGCGGAATACTTTGTTGAAAATAATGGCGCAATCCTAAAAGCCGAGCTGAATTTTAAATTTCCTACCGGCGATGAAGATGTGGGTTTAGGTACAGGCTCAACCGACTTTGGTCTTGGTTTTACCGGCCGTAAAAGAATGGGTAATCTGGGATTTAATTCAACGCTGGGTTATATCATTCGAGGGGACGCGACGGTTAATAAAGTTGATGTCGATTATGGCAATGTCTTCAGCTTTTCTGGTGGTGCAGAATACCGAGTGCAAAAAGCATTCTGGCTAGGTGCAAATCTTGCGTATGTGCGCTCAGGAACTTCTGACTTTGATGGTGGTTTTGAAGGCGATGGCTTGCAAACTTTTGATATCATTCCTAATGCTTCTTATCGGATCAATACCAACATGACATTGACCGCCGATTTAATTTTCCCAGTACAAGAAAGCGTGGTTGATGGAGATTTTCCAGCGGATGATCCTGATCGCGAATTGAGCTTTAGTTTTGGATTTAATTCGGAGTTTTAAGTCTAGATGGTAATTAGGGCTTTCTCGCTTTAGTTACCAGAATTTAAAATACAGGGAGAGTACATGACTAGTCGCTCAGAATTAGAGTAAATTTAAGCCCACCTCAATAAACTACCCCATACCGTTCTTTCAGTACCTGTACTCTCAGGCTCGATAAACTTATGAGTAAGCATAAAAGTCGATAGCTCTTGTCTGTTAGATATAGGTAATATACAGCATCAGTTGAGATGTTTATTATGATTATTATTTTAGTAACGTGAGAGATAAAAAAATTTAACCTTTTAACTGAATTTGAAAGTAAGGCTGTTAAAATTATGCGATCCTATGGTAGCGATGTAGGTAGAGCATCTGACACCTTTCGCACGCTGCCGTACACCCTCGCGGCTATTAGAATATGCTGAGTTGCGTGATCGAGCAATATCTTCAACTGTAGTTATTAAATTCAGTCGAGTGAAAGCTATATTTAATTGAACCTAGGAGAGAACATTATGCGCATAATACTATTAGCTATCTCGATGATAGTGCTAAGTGGTTGCTATCAAGATACGAATCTAAAAACAATTGTCTTAAAAGCCAATGGTTCGGTGCAGGTGAAGCCAGACGAAGCGAGCGCTTCGATCAGTATAAAATGCATCAATAAGAATATTGATATCGCAAATGATTGCTTGGCTAAGGAATCTGCTAGCCTTAAATCAATTCTTGTTGGGCTAGGTATTGAAGGTAAGGATATTTTAACAACTCAAGTTAACCTTAATAAAACTTTTGTTTGGCGCAATAACTCTAATGTGTTTGATGGCTACAATGCCTCTACTGCAGTTAATGTAACTGTCCGAGATTTGGGGATTATTTCTAAATTTTATACTGAGTTATTAACTCATGAAAAATTCACCATTAGTTCGCTAAATTATCACCATAGCGATTATGAAAGTTTGAAGAAGCAGGCCTATTTAAAAGCTTTGGACAATAGTAATGATCTTGCTACAGATATACTTGCCAAGCTTCCTGAAACGAGCAAGGAAGTAATGCAGATTAGTAATGTGGAGATTAAGGCGAGTAGTGGACCGTCATTTGAGCGAAAGTCTTTGCAGTTTAGTGAGATATCTAGCGACTCTTCTAATACAGGTATTAGTGTGACGGTAGGTAATATGATTATTGAGCAAACACTATTTGTTGAATATAGAATTTTTTAGGGCAGACAAATGATGCTTATATAAAATACTGACCTATAAATAAAAAAAACCGCTAGTACTGTCTAAATAGTATTAGCGGTTTTTTATTGACTTATTTTAATAGCTGCTCTTTATGAAGCAACTATTAATAAACTACTACTGACTAAAGTTATTTATTCAGCAAATCTAAGTAAGCACGTGTGCCTTCTTCTACTGTGGCGAAAGGTTGGTCGTAACCCATGTCGCGCAGCTTAGAAATATCCGCTTCTGTGAAGCTCTGATAAGCCCCTTTAAGATGCTCAGGGAAAGGCATGTACTCTTTCGTTGCCTTAGTCACATGAGTGCCTTTTTCATCATGCCAATCGATAACAGCATTCGCTACATCGTTAAAGCTTTGGCAGCGGCCAGTACCTAAGTTGAAGATACCTGACTTATCTGGGTTATCTAAGAACCACAAATTAACTTTTACCACATCACCTACAAAGACGAAATCACGACGTTGTTCACCATCGCCATAACCACCAGAGCCGCCGAATAATTTAGCAATACCGTTTTCTTTTACTTGGTTATTAAAGTGGAAAGCAACGGAAGACATGCTGCCTTTATGCTGCTCGCGTGGGCCGTAAACGTTGAAGTAACGGAAGCCAACAACCTGAGATTTAAAGGTATGCTGAATCTCACGTACGTATTGGTCGAACTGCCACTTTGAATAACCATAAACGTTTAATGGCTGCTCATGCTCACGCTGTTCTTGGAATACCGTACCACCACCATAAACTGATGCGCTTGATGCGTATAAGAATGGAATCTCACGAATTATGCAGGCGTGTAAAAGCGTTTTAGAATATTCGTAGTTATTCTCCATCATGAATTTTCCGTCCCACTCTGTGGTGGAAGAGCAGGCGCCTTCATGAAAAATCGCTTCAACATTATTCAAAATTGGGTCGTCGAGCTTAACCAGCTGTAAGAAATCATCTTTATCAAGATAATCGGCAATGTCGCAATCGCTTAGGTTATAAAACTTTTTACCGTCGGTTAAATCATCTACCACGATAATGTCTTTACGACCTTGGGTATTTAAGGTCTTAACTATGTTGCTGCCAATGAAGCCAGCTCCGCCTGTAACAATAATCATAATATTTTACTCATCCCAAATTTCTATCAAAGCGAACTTAGTTCTGTTTCACGGCACGCGGTGAATACTTCCTTGTACGCTCGACTGTAGCATCCCTGCTACAGACGTCCTATTCACCAGAACCAAGTTCACTTTGCAAAATTATGTATTCGTTAAGCCTTCTCAGCCTGAATACGTTTAACGATGGCGCTGGTTGAGCAATTGTCTTTAAAACTTAAAACAATCACTTCGCCGCCTGCGTCCATCACGGCTTCGCCGCCTGCAATTTCTTCAATTTTATAGTCGCCACCTTTCACCAAAATACTTGGAAGTACTTTAGTAATTAGGCGCTCAGGAGTATCTTCTATAAAAGGCACAACCCAATCGACACTTTCTAAACCAGCCAAAACAGCCATGCGATGATCGAGTGGATTGATCGGGCGAGTAGGGCCTTTTAAGCGCGATACAGATTCATCAGAATTCACTGCGACTAATAAACGATCGCCTAATGTTTTCGCTTCTTTTAAATATTGAACATGGCCTGGGTGAATAATATCGAAGCAGCCGTTGGTCATCACCAAGCTTTCACCGCGTTCTTTGCATTCACGTACTAGCTGCATTAATTCATCTTCGTCGAAGACTGCTGCGCCGCCATGTTGTTCGCTGCGAATGTCGCTGCGTAATTCATCACTGGTGACGGTAGCCGTACCCAGTTTACCAACAACGATACCAGCGGCAATGTTAGCAAATGCCGTTGCGTGTTCTAACGACTGGCCTGCAGCAAGTGCTGTTGCCAATACAGAAATCACGGTATCACCGGCACCGGTCACGTCGTAAACTTCGCGAGCACGAGTAGGCAGCGTTAAAGGTTCGGCGTCGCGCTGAATCAAGGTCATGCCTTTTTCACTGCGAGTCACTAATAGCGCTGTAAGGTCATGCTCTTCTAAAAGTGCTTTGCCTTTGGCCAGTAATGTTTCGTCGTCTTTGCAATAACCAACAACCGCTTCAAATTCTGCCAAGTTTGGCGTAATCAAGGTCGCGCCTTTGTAAGGTGCGAAATCAGTACCTTTAGGATCGACCAATACTGGAGTTCCTGATTTTCGTGCTGCTTGAATCAAACGCTGAGGGTCGGTTAATGCACCCTTGTTATAGTCGGATAAAATAACCGCCCCTGCTGCTGCAACCTGTTGATCAAACTGATCATAGATCGCAGTGAGGTCAACATCGTGAAACGCTTCTTCAAAATCGAGACGAATGAGTTGCTGATTACGGCTTAAAATACGCAATTTGGTAATGGTTGGGCTGCTGTCATGACGTAGGAATGCACAATTAACGTCTTTGGTATTCAGCATATACTCAAGGTCATTGGCGTTTTCGTCATCACCCGTGATACCGAAAAGATGAGCTTTAGCGCCTAGCGTAGCGATGTTTAATGCCACGTTACCTGCGCCGCCAGCACGGTTTTCAATGTCTTGTACTTTCACTACAGGTACTGGGGCTTCAGGGGAAATTCGCGATGTAGGCCCCTGCCAATAACGATCCAGCATAACGTCGCCGAATACTAATACCTGTGCTTGATGGAAGTTTGGAACTTGTAAATCCATCTCTATCCGCCACATAAATTAAAGAAGGCTCAGTCTAACAAAACTAGTCCGCAGGAACTAGCAGAGCGACTATATAAGATGAGGGGGGTTTGCTAATATGAGCAGTAGTAATCAACCAGCGTGATTGGGTATTTATTCCACAAAATGGCGTAAATGCTATATTGTAAGTTCGGCTAGTCGTTGCAGGTGTACACGCAGCTTCGCTCCATGCCTCGCATATTTGCTACTCAAATGCCCAATTACACTATGTTTACGCCTTAATTTAGTATTCGGAGAATCTCGAGTGGCGCGTTTTTTTTATAACTTAGTTTTTACTGTAGCCATTCCCTTTATTCTTATCCGTATGTGGCTGCGTGGCGGGGCGAACCCTGGTTATCGCAAGCGTTGGAGTGAACGTTTCGCATTCTTCAAATTTACTGGCAAGGCTCATGGGCTATTAATTCACTCAGTTTCCGTGGGTGAAACTCTCGCAGCAGAGCCGCTAGTGCGCAGTTTGCAGGCTGCCAATCCAGATTTAACACTTACTATTACCACCACAACTCCTACTGGGTCAGATCAAGTAAAGCGACTTTATGCCGATGATCTAGCGGCGGGTCGAATCTTTCATGTTTATTTGCCTTATGATCTACCTTGGCTAATGGCGCGATTTATTAAGAAAATTCAGCCTCAGGTTTGCATCATAATGGAAACCGAGCTCTGGCCGAATATCATCCGCAGCTGTAATAATCGACAAATTCCAGTCATTCTAGCGAACGCTCGTTTATCGGAAAAATCCGCCAAAGGCTATGCTAAATTCTCTAAATTAACCAAGCCTATGTTACAGGGCCTAGACCTAGTCGCGGCCCAGCATAGAAATGATGGTCAACGCTTTATCGATCTGGGTATCGCAGAAAACAAAGTGGATGTGACGGGCAGCATTAAGTTCGATATCAGCGTGCCGAATAAGACCATTGAGCAAGGCCAAGAACTGAAGCAGCAGTGGGGCAAGGATAGGCCAGTACTGGTTTTGGCTAGTAGCCATGAAGGTGAAGACGATTTAATTTTAAGCAGTTATCAGGATTTATTGGCTGACTTTGCAGATTTATTATTGGTTATTGTGCCACGACATCCAGAGCGTTTTGATGAAGTTGCGGCGCTGGTATTAGATCGTGAGTTGCATCTGGTGCGTCGCAGTGAAGCCTTCCAGAAGGGTAGCTTACAAGCCAATCCTATGACTCAAGTTTATCTCGCCGATACCATGGGTGAAATGTTGTTAATACTGGCGAGTGGGGATATCGCTATTATTGGTGGTAGTTTTATCGAGCATGGCGGCCACAATCCACTTGAGGCCTGCGCTTTGTCTAAAGCAGTGGTTATGGGGCCTAGCGATTATAATTTTGCGGCAATCTCTCAGCAGTTGATCAGCCAAGGCGCTATGCAGCAAGCAAGCGCAGAGCAGTTAACTGTTTGCTTACGTCAGTTATTAGAACGCCCTGAAATGCGTGCTGACATGGGCGCTAATGGCCAGCGGGTTGTTGCTGATAACCAAGGAGCTGTTGGGCGACTTACAGAATTGGTTGGGCAGCAGCTTAGGCGCTAGCCCTTTCAGGCTACTGAACTCGAAGCCGTAATTCTTCGGTATTATGTAGCTGCAGGAAACAATCTCTTTTCATTCCGTTAATAGACTTCTCAGACCATCCAGCGTACAACTGTATGCTGAATTTATAGAGATGCTCTTATGAACGCATTAATACAACCCTCATTAGCGCAAAAAGGCTGGAGCTGGTTTAGCCAAGCATTAACCCAGCACAGCAGTTTTTCGGGCTATTTGCAGCCATTAATCCAGATGCTTGTGCCGCAATGGACTACAGACGCTTATCGCGCCCAAGTGGTAGAAGTACGCGATGAGATGGCTGACATGTATACCCTTGTGCTGAAACCTCAGACTGGGCTGATTGATCGCCAGTGGCCAGAATTTATTGCGGGTCAGTTCATTGAGCTGATGGTGGAAAAAGACGGTGCCCGTACTTTACGTTGTTTTAGCATCTCGTCTTCACCTGCTTATTATCAAAAAACCGGGTTAATCGAGCTTAGCATTCGTATCCAGCAACAGGGTCGCATTACTCCTTGGATTCGTCAGCAGTTAGAACCTGGTAGTTTAGTGAATATCTCACAAGCCCAAGGTGACTTTATACTACCAGAGACAATGCTTTATCGCCGGAAAGCCGAGAAGCTTTTATTGATTGCCGGTGGTAGCGGTATTACCCCGTTCCGTTCAATGCTGCAGCAGCAAACTATGCAGCAGCTCGCTATGAACAAATCAATGGGCGAGTCATCACCACAACTGGATATACACCTGTTGTATTACTCTCGTGATGATCAGCAGGTTGCTTTTCAGCAAGAGCTAGAGCAATTGCAGCAAGACTATAAAAGCTTAACCATTAGCTTTGTTGATAGTGAAAAAGAAGGCTTTATCTGTGCAGAACATTTGCAAGCTTATTGCTCAGACTATCTTGAACGTACGGCTTTTATTTGCGGCCCTAGCCCAATGATTCAGCAAGCACGAAAAGTATTGGCTGAGTTTGAGGTGGCTAGCGATAAAATCAATTTTGAATTCTTTGGCGCTGCGCCCATCGAAATTGAAAATAGCGAGCAGGGTGTTGTGCTATTTCAAGCCTCTGAAAAAACCTTAGTCAGTGAAAAAGACAAAACCAATACACTGTTAGAGCAAGCAGAAGAAATGGGGATAAAACCTGTCTCTGGTTGTCGTATCGGTGTTTGTCATCAATGTATCTGTAAGAAAAAAAGTGGTGTGGTATTTAATACTCGCACTCAAGAATACTCAGATACCGGTTGTGAAGAAATTCAGCTTTGTATATCCGTCGCCCAAGGCGATGTGGTACTCGATCTTTAACCGACGATAAGGAATAAATTATGACAACTAATCTAGCCAGTAATCGTCCTGATGCAGAAACATTAAAAGCATTTGAAAACGATTTAAATAAAATTCGCGAAGACACCATGGCCAAGGTTGGTGAAAAAGACGCGCGCTATATTCGTAAGATAATTCGCATTCAGCGCAGTAGTGATATTTTGGGTCGCTTATCCTTGGTATTGGGTTTCTTCAATCCATTATTCTGGATTGCGGGGGTGGCATTGTTAGCGCTATCGAAAATTCTCGATAATATGGAAATTGGACATAACATCATGCACGGTCAATATGACTGGATGAATGATCCGCATATTAACTCGCGTAAGTTCGATTGGGATATTTGGGGCGATGGCGCTTCCTGGAAGCGTTATCATAATCACGAGCACCATACCTATACCAATATCATCGGTAAAGACCGCGATTATGGTTATGGCCTGCTGCGTTTAAGTGATGATATTTCTTGGCGGCCTAAAAACCGTTTTCAGTTTATCACCTATACGTTATTAAGCAGCTTTTTCCAATTTGGTATTGCTTACCATGAAGTCGCTGGTGAGCGAATTTTTGCCGGTAAGCCTAAAGGGAATTCGATTTTGCCAATTAGCCGGGAAGAATTAAAGCATTCTTTCTTTGCCAAAATTAAAAAACAGGTATTTAAAGAATATTTATTCTTCCCACTATTAGCAGCTTTAATTTCATGGCCGATGTTCTTTGCTGTATTAGCAGGGAATATGATTGCAGAATTTATTCGTAATTGGTGGACGTCGAGCGTTATTTTCTGCGGCCATTTTACTGAAGATGCACAGACCTTTGATGAAGCTGAATGTGAGAATGAAACTCGTGGTGAGTGGTATTATCGTCAAATATTAGGTTCTTCTAACTTTGACGGTAGCCGTAAATTTCATATTCTAACGGGACACTTAAGCTGTCAGATTGAACACCATCTATATCCAGATGTGCCCGCGCATCATTATGTGGATATGGCGAAGCAGGTTCAGCAAGTCTGTGGTAAATATAATATTCCTTATAATACCGGCTCTTTTGCTCAGCAGTATTGGACAGTCGTTAAGCGTGTTGCTAAATATTCTTTTCCTACCGAACAAGAGCAAGCGGCAGCCGTTAGTTAGCTCATGAATGCTTAGTTTAAACAGCAAGCAAAAAAAACCACTCAATTGAATATCTCAAGAGAGTGGTTTTTTTATGCCTGCTATTTTTACTTCAACTACCAATCACTTTATTTAAACTAATAAATATTAAGTTTTCTTAATTGGTGGAACCGTAACTTTTGCTGGAGTAGGCGTTTTAGTTGGCTGTACTTGTGGGTTAATCGCCGTTTTGTTATTTGATAACCAAAGGTTTAATTTCTCAATATCAGGTTCTCCTAAAGAGCCAGAGAAAAACTTAAGGTTTAAGATATGAATAATATAGTCATAACGAGCGTTAGCATAATCACGTTGTGCACTGAACAAATTGCGTTGTGCATTTAATACTTCAACGATGTTACGCGTACCTACTTGATAACCCGTCTCGGTCGCTTCTAAAGCACTGCGTGAAGAAACAGTTGCACGTTTACGCGCTTTAATCGTTAGTACATCGGTTTGCACGGTACGATATAAGCTACGAATATTGTTTTTAACAGTACGCTGTTGTGAATCTAGATCGGCGCTGGCTTGAGTTGTTTGTGCTGCAGCTTGCTTCGCTCTGGCGTAATTACTACCACCGGCAAATAAAGGAATCTTAGCTGTAATTCCTAAGGTGGTCGCTGTGCTCTCAAAAACTGTATTACCAAATGGCTGCTCTCCATCAATATAGCTGAGCTGGGCATCAATCTGAGGTGCATAACTAGACCAGCCTGCCTTGCTATTATATTCAGAGGCATAAACCCCTTCGCGAGCAATCAGAATACCAGCATACATTGTCAGACCTTTTTCAACCCATTCTTCAACAGGTTGTTCAGGCGTGATGTAATCAATGTCGGTTTTCAAGCGGCTTAATTCAGTGACCTGCTGGCTGGTTAATTGCTCTAATGCTTCAAAACTAATATCTAGTGCAGCTTCTTGACCAACAAGGTTAGCGTAAGCTAAATCGTATGATGCTTCTGCTTCATAGACTTCAGTAATCGCAATTAAACCCACTTCAAAACGCTGCTGAGTTTGCTCTAACTGACGCTTAACTGCTTTTTCTTCTGCCTGAGCGGTTTCTAGATTTTCTTTCTCACGCAATACATTAAAGTAAGCTTCTGAGGTACGAACGATTAGTTGTTGCTGGCTTAACGCAAACTCTAAATTCGAAGCATCACCGCCAGACGCCGCTGCCTGATAGATATACCAGCTGTTTAGATTGAATAGTGTTTGGCTAATAGTTGCATTGTACGAAGTGGTACTGACGTCGTCCGTGCTCCCCCCAGCTTCAATGCTTGACTCAGAATGTGTCGCGCCGATGCTTACTTGTGGCAATAACGCTGCACGAGCAAGGCTGACCTGGTAGTCACCCGCTTCACGCTTGGCAGCAGCAGAGGCTAATTCAGCATCGTTTGCTAATGATAATTGATAAACATCAAGTAAATCTGCCGCCATTGCATTACCTGCAAATAAGACGGAAGTTAGGGCAATTAATTTCTTCATAACAAGGTCTCTAGCGGCCTATAAAAATATTTTGTGCTGGATTCTAACAGATAAATCAGCTAAAAATTGGCTAAATTGTTCCGTTATTAGCAACACATCGTTACTGGAATTCGATATTTAACCTTTGCAGCCTATTCCAAGTGAGGAATCTATTACATGGCCAAGTCAGAATTAGACGTAAAATTTAATAATCAAGATCATCAATCCGTACTGAGCAAGCGTCTGCACGATGGTTTTTTTAAAGTCGATCATTATCAAATCGAACATGAATTATTTGCTGGCGGCCGTACTGCTAAATTTAGTCGTGAGCTATTTGAACGTGGGGAAGCGTCAGCGGTTTTACTTTACGATCCTGTAAAAGACCTTGTCGTACTTACTGAACAATATCGTATTGGCGCTGCGCTAGATCAACAACAAGCATCGCCTTGGTTATTAGAAGTTGTGGCAGGCATGATGGAAGTCGGAGAATCTGCAGAAGACGTTGCGCGCCGAGAAGCGGAAGAGGAAGCAGGCTGTAGCCCCGATGAATTAATTCCTATCTCTAGTTACTGGTCGTCCCCGGGGGGCACTTCAGAAAAAGTTCACCTCTACTGCGCTTTAATTGATAGTACGGGTTTAGGCGGCATTCATGGTTTAGAGCATGAACAAGAAGACATATTAGTGCGGGTTATCCCGTTCGATGTTGCTTATGAGGGCATTGAAAGTGGAGAGATTAATAACGCGGCAACTATCATTGCACTGCAATGGCTCAAATTGAAACATAAAGGGCTGTGCTGCGTGATATAGCTATAAAGACTGTCTAGCCTGGTTGTTAAACTATATGCGTCTTTGCTCTAGGCATTATTCAAGCTTTTCGATAGTGTGACGACTGTTATGTTAATAAAGTGTTATTGGTTAAATAAGAGTAAAGGATAAAGGTATGGCATTAAATCGCCGCTACGTGCCGGATTTAAAGAAAATGGCTGCTGCTTGCGAAGGGAATTATATTCGTTTGAACAAGCTAATGCCTAATTTTGAACTGGGTTACGAAACCTCATTTTTAATCAGCGGTGATTTACGCGCTGAGGCTCCTTTACGCCAAGCACGTATTCAATTGAAGGTTGTCGAGAGCTTCCGCTATACTTCGACCATAGAGGTCGTTCAGCAAGGTCTATGCCCTGACTGGATTCAGCCTCCGTCGATGTTAGTGCGTTTGTACCATGATGCGCGCTCGGCAGAGGTAACGAGTTACCAAAATCAGAAGCGTATTCAGGGCAAGTATGAATACCCAAATCCACAAATGCGCATGCCTGATGAGAAAGCTCAGCTAAATCAATTCTTAGCTGAATGGCTGACTCATTGTCTTAAACATGGTCATGCAGAAGTGGCATTAGACTTCGCACCGATACGTTAACTTTGTAAAATATGGTCAAATTTAGATTAAAGTGTGAACTAGTTCTAAATAAACTTAAAATATGGTCTATATAGTAAGAAGGGTGTATTAAAAAATGCACATACAGCCGTATGGAAATGGAGTTACCTTTGTACTCGTTTGATCGCGAAGGCCCTATTCAATTCGTTCAGATAACCGATACACATCTGATTGAAGCTGAAGATGGTCAGCTAATTGGGTTAGAAACCACAGACAGCTTAGAGTGTGTGCTAAACAGCGTAAAAGCTGATACTGGCCCCTTTGACTTTTTTGTCGTGTCTGGTGATTTATCCCAAGATGGCTCTTTGACGTCTTATCAGCGGCTGCATCAAGCGTTAGCTCCTTTTGACGTGCCATCGTTCTGGTTCGCCGGTAATCATGACAACATGTCTAGCATGCGCATTGCCAGTGAAGGCACAGAACATCTAAACAATGTTATACGTACCAAGCATTGGCAGCTTGTTTTATTGAATTCGCAAGTCGAAGGCTGCGTCTTTGGTAATTTAGCCGATGATCAGTTCGAACTTCTAGAAGCCGCTTTAAACCAACGTCCTGATCTACATACCCTCATTAGCCTGCATCACCATCCTATTCCTATGGAAAGTGGCTGGATGGACGAAATAGGGGTTAAGAACGGCGAGCGCTTGATGACCATTGCTAAGAAGCATGACAATGTGAAATGCATTCTTTGGGGTCACGTTCATCAAGAAAGTGATCGCATGGTCGATGGCATTCGTATGTTATCCACACCTTCAACCTGTGTGCAATTCACTCCCAAGTCGAAAAACTTTGATGTAGATGAGCTAGCCCCAGGTTATCGAAGCCTAACCCTCAATCCTGATGGTACAATAGAGACGGCAATGTCTCGGGTTAAAGGCATTGAATTTGAAGTCGATTTATCCGTAAAGGGTTATTAAAAACATAAATATGTTGGTTTTCCCAAGTCATATAGGCTGTGTCTATCTACACGGCTTTCTCAGTTCCCCTGATTCAAAAAAAGCACAAGAATTAATTCACTACTTCAGTGATCATAAAATGAATAATCAGTTACTGGTACCTGTATTGGATTTCGAGCCTGCACGAGCCATTCAGCAGGGGCTGGATGCTATAAAAGCACTGCAGCAACAAGAAGGCATTGAGCAGGTATTTGTGATGGGGAGTTCTCTCGGTGGCTTTTATGCAACGCATTTGGCAGCACAAGAGAATATCAAAGCGGTATTGATTAATCCTGCAGTGCGTCCTTACGAGTTGTTTGCTAAATACCTAGGACCTAATAAACACTTCTATGATGGTCAGACCTATATCTTAGAAATGAAGCATATTAAGCAGTTGGAAGATCTAGAAGTGCAATTTCTAGCCAGCCCCGAAGACAGTTTATTACTACTGCAAACGGGTGATGAAACTCTGGATTACCAACGTGCCACAGAAAAATACCTTAATTGTCCAAGTTGGATTGAACCTGGTGGCACACATAGCTTTGAAGGCTTTATGGATCGGCTAGACATGGTGTTTAATTTTATTCTAGCCAGGTAAGTACATTCTGGATGATTAATGAGTTTGCTATATCAATAAAAAACGCCCCAATTAACGGCACGACAATAAACGCTTGCGGCGATGGCCCGTAATGTTTGGTGACTGCGGTCATATTGGCAATAGCGGTGGGGGTTGCCCCTAATACAAGGCCGACATAGCCCGAAGACATTATCGCCGCTTCATAGTTTGCGCCTAATAAACGGAAAACGATGAAGGTAGTAAACACGCTTGCGACTATGACTTGTGCCGCAAGCAATAGCAAAATGGGCAGTGCAAGATCGATCAATACCCACAACTGCAAACTCATTAACGACATCGACAAAAATAACCCCAAGCAAACGTCGCTCACTAGCGCTAGTGTCGGCGTTCCTGTCGGCCAAGATATTTTTTTGAAAATTAGCGGAATTGTATTAGTTAAAATAATACCGCCAAATAGGCAAGGTACGAATACAGGCAGCTTGATTCCTACTGTTTTTAATAACTCATGTAAATGTAAGCCAATCCCAATCGCAATACTCAAAATAAGCAATAACGAAAATACAGTCTCAACATTAATGAGCTGCTTCTTCTCGTCGGCAATACCGATGGATAAATTCTGATGGCTCGTCGGTTTAAGCTGGTGGCGGTTAATTAAATACTCGGCAATTGGCCCTCCCATGAGTCCTCCTAGTACGAGGCCAAAAGTCGCGCAGGCAATACCAATCTCACTCGCGTTATCTATGGCGTAGTCTCTAGCAAACGTATCAGACCATGCGATAGCAGTGCCATGACCACCGCTTAATGATACTGAACCACTCAATACCCCCATCTGTGGCTCAAGGCCACTCAGCGTGGCGACAGTAATACCGGTGAAGTTTTGAATAAACAAATAGGCTATAGCAATGGCCAGTAGAATTAATAACGTGCGGCCACCTTGTAACAAGGTCGAGAACTTAGAAGAGAGTCCAACACAAGTAAAGAATACGACTAATAAGACATCTCGCTGAAACAGAGAGAACTCAACGGTTATATCAAATAGGAAATATAGAAGACTAAAGAATAGCGAGGCGATAATTCCTCCAGTAACAGGCTCCGGAATATTATAGTGAGCCAGAATATCGACCTTACGCACTAGGTAGCGGCCGAGAAAGAATACAATTACCGCTAAAATGATGGTTTGCCTAGGATCAAAATCCACGAACTTCTCTCTTATCTGAATATAAATTAATGTGTGGTAACAGATGATTTAGGGGGCGTGTGCTAGTATCAATAGATATGAAAATAAGCCCCAAACCGATACCGTTCAACCAATTAAGGTATGTGATCGTCAGTTTGTTACTCGCGGTTTTATTCATGCTTGTCTATCAATTATTAACGACAATCTCTGATCCTACCCAAAAAGCACTTAAGCTGGACCATAAGCTAAGCCCTATCGCTATAACGACAGCTTACCACCTAGACCCTAGTGGTGAAATAAGCCTCAAACAACTCATTCTAAAACCTGCATTACTCAGTAATGATATTAGTCTAATTCCTTGGAGTTTCGAGCAGCAAGCCTATTGGCTAAAGCTACAGCTATACAATGGTGACAGTGAAAATCAGGACCTAGTATTGCATTTAGATAACCTGATGCTGGAGCAATTAGATGTTTATCAGCTGAATGCTGAAAATAAAATCGTTGCAACGCATGCTTTAGGTTGGCAGCAACAACAGTTAAGCCGTGCGCAACGTAGCATGCCTCATATTGCATTTGTCTTGCAGCCACAGCAAGTTAGCCAATTTTATATTCGTATACAGACAGAAGGCATTGCTAAGACTCCGATAAAAATATATCAGCAGGCTGATTTTAATCGACTGGCACAATTCATATTTTTATTGTGGGGGATTTTCACTGGCATATTAATCATGACAGCCATGTATAACCTAGTGCTTTATCTGGGTTTGAAAGATCCTATTTACCTGATTTATGTCGGCTACATATTATCTATATTGATGATGTATGGGGTGGTGATTGGTTTTGGCCACTACATCTGGCCAGAAAATTTTATACGTTTAATTCGTGAGCACATCGTCACTGCAAATATACTGGCATTAATATTCACAGTATCTTTTGCAATTTTATTTTTCAATGCTCAGCATGCAAAATCTAAGGTGGTTTATTTTTCCTATGGTTATCTCACAGGCCTGGCTTTATTAGCGATTGCCAGCTGGTGGCTACCTGAATACATCGCAGCACCATTGTTCTTTCTTTCTATGGTCATTATGTATCCACTAGCATTTGCCTTAATTGGCAAGCAGCTATCAACAGATTTTAGTTGGGCAAAACTATACGTACTTTCTTGGATCCCATTGATGTTGGGTGGCTCATTTCAACCGATGGAGCTTATCGGTATATTGCCTTATACCTTTTTTATTCATCACGCGCTAATGATTGGGGTTTTAATTGAAATTGTATTAATGGCAATAGCCCTTGCTGATCGTATGCGACATAAAAAAGAAGTAGCTCTATACAGTGCAACGCACCACCTAGGAACATTGCTACCGAATAGCAGCTTGTTTGGTAAAACACTCGAGGATAATAGCGATAAGAATCTTGTTGTCTGTTTAATTGAAATTACAGGGTTTCATACATTATTGCCTTATATCAGCAATGCCGATAATAACGACATCACTCTTATGATGGCAACAAGCACTGAGCGACAAATATATAACAATGATCAATTTATAACGATTGAGTTAAAAAATGATCAGCGAGTAAAACTAGCAAAAATAAAAGAGGGTGTATTTGGCATTCTGTACGCAATGGATGATGAAGTTGAAGAAGATAATAAGCAACTAACTCAATATCTAAATGCGATACAGAAATCAGTAGCCAAAGGTGTGCATGTAAATGATCTGTTTATTAATTTAAGCACTCGCTTTGGTATTTCTTTATCGATATCTGAAAATAAATTAGACGGCGGTAGTGAATCAAATAGCAGCAATGAAATGCTTAAGCAGGCTTATCAAGCGTTAGAGAAAAGTAAGAGAACTAAAAATAATATAAGTTATTATCAGCAAGAAGACGTATTTAATGTTGCCAAGCGCTTGGCACTAGCAGCAGATTTACAGCAGGCACTGAATGGCAATAAACTTGAATTGTTTCATCAACCACAAATTAACCTAGCGGATAATAGTATCGATGGTTCTGAGGCGTTATTGCGTTGGCAGCATCCAAAACTTGGTGCTATTGCTCCTGATGTCTTTATTAAGTTGGCAGAAGATACGGGTATTATTAATGAGCTAACACTTTGGGTTATCGACACGGCTTGTCAGCAGTTAATGGAACTGATTGAGCAAGGTTATGATGATCATAATATATCGATTAATATTAGTGGTAAGGATATAGCTGAAATAAGTTTTTTAAAAAATGCAAAAAGCATTCTAAAAAAGTATCCGATACCTCTGAATAGATTGACCTTTGAACTTACTGAGTCAGTTATGGTAAACGATTTTCAGCAGCTAAGTATAATAATGGAAGCGCTTTCAAATATGGGAATTAATGTCTCTATTGATGACTACGGTACTGGTTACTCCTCTTTGGTTTATATTTCGCAGTTGCCTTTTAACGAAATAAAAATAGATAAGAGTTTTGTTATTCCTCTGGCACAGTCAGAACGAAATAAAACAATCGTTAAAACGACTATCGAAATGGCAAAAAGCTTAAATCTAAAAGTAGTTGCTGAGGGTGTAGAGTCTGAAGATATTGAAGCACAGCTGAAGCAGTATCAATGTCACATTGTGCAGGGTTATTTTTATAGTAAGCCGCTAGAGTTTGAAGCCTATTTAGCATGGCTTAAAAACTACTAAAGTTTAATCTCTAGCATTTAACTTCTAGCATTTAACTTCTAGCATTTAACTTCTAGCATTTATCTAGCGAGGCTTTGTTTTTGTACATAGCCTTGTCAGCAAACGATAATAAAATATCAGAGTTTCTGCCATTTTTAGGGTATGTTGCCGCGCCAATACTGCAGCCAATACTCAATGTTTTACCATTGATTACCATGTCGTCATAAATAGTCTGACTAAGACTTTCAATGACAGTCGTAATATCTGAAGCTTTATGCGTATTCTCTAGTAACAGAACAAATTCGTCGCCACCGATGCGGGCAATGGTATCTGATTTTCGAATACTTGCCGAGATACGATTAGCGATTTCTTGCAGCACTAAATCACCAAAGGCATGGCCGTGGCTATCATTAATTTCTTTGAACGAATCTAGGTCAAGGTAGAGTAAGGTGAAAGCAACGGGGCCGCGATCATCTTGGTCAATAAGGTGAGAAATTCGGTCAAGTAGCAGATAGCGGTTTGGAATCTGGGTGAGTTGATCAAATTGTGCAAGCTGACGTAAGTGTTCTGTTTCCGCCACTCTCTTGGATATGTCGCGATTAATCCCCAAGGCACCTGTCATCTGCTTTTGCTCATCAAGAATAGGGATGCATATTGACTCAATCCAGCCGATGGTACCGTCTTTGCGTAACATCCTAACTTCACCAGTCCATTTACCGTGCTCCGCAACAGCGGCTAAAACTTCACTGGTAATATGATCGACATCTTCTGGCACGTGAAGAATGCTAACCGACTGGCCGATAACCTCTTCATAGGAGTATCCATATAGCGACTCCGAGCCGCTATTCCAGTCAGTAATATTACCTTGAGCATCGGTAACAACGACAGCATCAAATAGATAGTTAAACGCTTCTGCACGTTGTAATAATTGAATAGAATTCACCAGTAGTTACCTAAGCCTTCCTTGTCGTCCTTAAAGTCTAGCAACGAATAGGCTAGTTCACAGTATTTTATTGGGGTTAAATCATTGGCTGACTAAAAGTCTGTATTACTTGCCAATTCAACAATACGAGCAGAGTTGAAGCCTTGGACTAGGCGTTCATTAATCAAAAGCAGAGGCACACCATCGCCTCCAAGAGTATCGTACTGAATCTTCCCTTCCGCTGATTTCTCGATATCGTATTCGAAATAGGCAATATCGTTTTTCTTTAATAGTTTGCGGGCTTTCTTACAATAGCTACACCATGCTGTTGAATAGAGAATTACCTCGCCATTATGAGCCGCTGCATAATTAGGTGGTGGGTTAACGAAATGATTGATACTGTCCCACTTTTGATAAGTCAGGACGGTGAGAGCAAGAAAAATCCATTTTTTCATGAGAGCTTAACAACGTATTTTAAATTTGATAAAGAAACATAACATGCTTGCTAGGTGATCAAAATAATAAAACCAGTTCACGCTTTTTTATCGGTAAATAGTACCAAAAGTCTAAAAAGAAAATTTGAGATTTATTCATGTTGCAGTAGAGAATAGTAAGGAGTCAGTAGATAGGAAAAGGACTAGCGAGGTGGAGAGTGCTAGCCCTTTGGATAAAACACAATGAGAACTTATTCTTTGTTTTCTTCTGCTTTAGTTACAGAGATAGCAACGGCTTTCGAATATACGAAATGAACTTCATCGCCTTTCTTGATATTAGTAAAGCGTTTAGCGCTTTTATCAACTTGTAAATCTTTTGTACCTTCAGGGCCTTTTAGAGTCAGAGTAAAGGTTTCATAATCGATCGCTTCAACCATTGCACTGATCTTCATTGTTTCAGTCTTAATTCCCGCAGGCATCTCACCTTCTGCGGCAACGGCAACAGCACCGAAAACACCATCTTTTTCAGAAAGACCAGGAACTGTTGCAAATAATGCAATAGATTCAAGGTATTCAACGGTTACTAAATCACCTGTTTGAATCATTTTAAAATTCTTAGCATCTTCATTAACGGTTAAGTCAATGTTCTTATCAGCAGGGCCTTCTAAAACTAAGGTGCGCTCTACATAGTTAATTTCGATAACTTTAGCAGTACGTTGAACAACAGTCGTTGTCATGATACCTGCTTTAACACCTTCGCCTTCAATCGCCTGAACTTCAGTATGTACTGGCTGAGCAGATTCTTCGGCATTAACGGCGGTGCTGAAAAATAAAAAACCTGATAAAACTAACGAGGCTAGTTGAATAGAACGTTCCATATCGATACTCCTGTTGGTGCCTTGATTCTCAAGGGAAAATGTACAAACATATTATGCTGTTTAATTAACGAACTCAATACTCTTACTTCAATCCAGCTACTTCACTTTAACGCGGTTATTCATATCGCGACTTTTTCGAATCAAGTCATTGCCTTCATCTGTGGTATTAGATTTAACTAAGCGGTCATATAGAACAATGTTCACTGTAGCCGCTAGGTTTAAGCAACCTTGGGTGGGGATGTAAACGACGCTATCGGCATGATTCACAACCTTCTGTTTTACTGTGCCATCTTCTGGCCCGAATATATAAAAGGCATTTTCAGGATGCACAAAATCCGCAAGCGAAGTCGCATTCTCTACTAATTCAATGACTACGATTTTGGCATCTTGCGGTGCGCTTTCTAATAAGCAGCTAACCCCGGTTAACGGAATTTTATCGATGTTCTTTTTGGTATCGGTACAAAATTCGGCAGCTCGGGAATAACGCTCCCCAGTATATAAAATGCCATCTGCTTGAAAGCAACCTGCAGCGCGTAAAACAGAGCCTACATTGGTAGGGCTTTTAGGGTTGCTAAGGCCAATGGTGACGATAGATTGATTCATTGTGGTTGTGCCTTGCTCATAGTATTTCTGATATTGACCAATTATACGTTTGTTCGTTTAGCATAAAAGCCCATTTTATCACTGTATTTGAAACCTTTCTTGGTATAAAAATCGGCGGCGGGGATTTCACGCTCAGTCGTTAAATAAATGCTATTCACCTTATTAAGGGATAGTTCCTGCTCTAATGCATGAAGAATATCACTGCCAATCCCCTTACTTTGAAGATTAGTGTGCGTGCACATTTCTCTTAAGTAAAATAGTGAGCCAAAATGAAAGGGTTCAGTATTACCTAAAGCAAATCCAGCAATACCATTATGCTCTGCAACAATACCGATGAAGCCTTTTGATTGATAAAAGTGAAGTAAACGTTCATGCGCTGAGTTTATGTCCCAAGGTTCATTCCAAGGTGCAGATGAAAATACTTGGGCGAATAACTCAGAGCAAGCTTCAATATCTTCTTTAAGAATCTTACGAAATATCATTTTTCATTACTCATAATACCAATATTTAAGTAACCGAGGGATAAGGTTAGTTGTTCTCTCTGCTTTTAATGAACTGTCCAGGATCTAAGAAAAACATCTTCTTCCAGCCCTGGCTTTCAGTAGTCATTTGCCAAAAATAGGGGAGTAATGTAACGATAGAATAATGTACATGGGCAGGTTTACCCTTTGCATTACCAGAATCACCTACGGTGCCAATTTTTTCGTTCGCTGAAACAAAGTCCAAGTTATCTACAGTTACTGATTCTAAATGTGCGTAATAATGGAGTCGCCACTTGGGGCCAAGTATCAAGACAACGTTCCCCCCTTTACTTAAGTGACCTTTATATACAACATAGCCAGTAGTTGTTGAAACTAGATCGGTGCCTTTGTTTGCGAAAATATCAATCCCTTTGTGCACCCCAGAACTACCCCAAGGTTCATACCAAAATGTATCCTTATTCCAATCGTTGGCTGTAGCACCAGTGACTGGCATCGCAATCTTTTCAGGCAGTAATAATCCGATACTACCTACGACGCATAGAGAGCTTAATAGTATCAATAATATTTTAGATCTTAATCTCATTTTATCTTACTCAAGTAATCAACTACCTTCACTTGAAAGGATGCATCCGAATAGAACTGCTTAATCAATTGAGTAGGACAGATATCTGTGCGCTCCATTAACGGTGCCGCGCGGCCAGTGGCGGTGACAAAAGCACGAACATTAGAATAAGTACTGGTATGACGGGCAAGTAGAGGGGCGATAATATCTTTAAACATCGCATCCGCTAGCAGCGTGGCATAACCTTTTTTACGATGGTCATTGAGTGTTACAAAATGAACCACGCCCAAATCCTGATAAGTCGCTTCTGGATAGTGAACAGTCTTATCAGTTCGGGCCTCGTAGTTTTCTAGCAAGCTATAAGCAACCAGTTCATCATCGACATAAAGTTTAATGATTTCTGCTTGGGTGCCATTTTGCAATTCATCGTGCTGCGCTAACCACTGAAAGATATTCCACATCTTCATGTTGTTATTGCCTAAGGCAAGTAACTCGTTAGCGCAATTTTTGACATTGCAGTTCTCGAATCTAAGCATTAGCACGAGCTTGATGAAGTTTCTTATAATTTTCGATCAAGCGTAAATGCTTGTCTAAACCTTCCAATTTCAGACTGGTTGGAGTTAGTCCGAAAAACTTCACTTCGCCCGTTATTGAGCCAACCACATTTTCCATCACCTCTTTGCCGAACATTCTAGTCAGATTGGCGATGTAATGCTCCAGCTCTAATTCTTCATCTAACGCAATCTCAAGAACGGCGTTCATCGCTTGATAAAACAATCCGCGCTCTACTGTATTGTCGTTATATTGTAAGAAAGTCTCTACCAACTCAGTAGCCTCTTCCAATGCGCCTAGTGCTAGATAAAGCAGGATTTTCAATTCTAGAATAGTAAGCTGACCCCATACTGTATTTTCATCAAACACAACGCCAATAAGAGTAGGAATATCGGTATAGTTATCAAGCTGACCTTCTTCCAAACGCTCTACTAAACTAGCCAACGCATCATCATCGAGAGAGTGTAGGTTCAGAATATCTTCACGGTAAGTTAGGGCTTTATTGGTATTATCCCAAATAAGATCATCGACCGGATACACTTCAGAATAATCTGGCACCAGGATGCGACAAGCAGAACCTAGGTCAGAAAACTCAGCAATATACGATTCTTTGCCCAAGGTTTCTAAGATACCAAATAAAAGATCAGACTCTTCTTCATTAGTGCCAGAGAAGTCCCATTCGCAGAATTCATAATCATGCTTGTCACTAAAGAAGCGCCAAGAGATAACGCCAGTTGAATCGATAAAGTGTTCAACAAAGTTTTCTGGCTCAGCGACTTCCATACTATTGAAAGTCGGTTTTGGCACATCGTTTAGGCCTTCAAAACTGCGACCTTGTAATAACTCAGTTAAGCTACGTTCTAGCGCCGCTTCAAAACTTGGGTGAGCACCGAAGGAAGCAAACACACCACCCGTTTTAGGATTCATCAAGGTCACACACATCACAGGGAACTGGCCGCCTAATGACGCATCCTTAACCACAATCGGAAAGCCTTGAGCTTCCAAAGCTTCAATACCTTCTACAATCGTTGGGTACTTATTAATGACCTCCTGAGGAACATCTGGCAATACAATTTCTTGCTCAATGATTTGTCGCTTCACCGCACGTTCGAATATTTCTGACAGACACTGAACTTTCGCTTCATTAACATTATTACCCGCGCTCATGCCGTTGCTGAGGAACAAATTTTCAATCAAGTTCGAAGGGAAATACACAGTCTCGCCGTCAGACTGGCGAACATAAGGAATCGAACAAATACCGCGCTCAGAATTACCTGAGTTGGTATCAATCAGATGAGAGCCACGCAGCTCGTCTTCTGGATCGTAAATTTCACGGGTATAGTCATCCAAGATTCCCGCTGGTAGCGCGTCATCAGCGGTTAGCGTAAACCACTTCTCATTGGGATAATGAACAAACTCGCTATTGGCAATTTCTTCGCCAAAGAACTGATCGTTATAAAAGAAATTACAGTTTAAGCGCTCAATAAATTCGCCTAGTGCTGAACAAAGTGCGCTTTCTTTAGTTGCCCCTTTACCATTGGTAAAACACATCGGCGAAGCCGCATCACGAATATGCAATGACCACACATTCGGTACGATATTACGCCAAGATGAAATCTCAATCTTCATGCCGAGGTCGGCCAATAAATTGGTCATGTTGGCAATGGTTTGTTCAAGCGGTAGATCTTTACCCAAGATAAAAGTCTTCTCGCCATGATCAGTTTGTGCCATCAACATCGCTTGAGCATCTTCGTCGAGACTCTCAACAGATTCGATCTTGAACTCAGGGCCTGTTTGAACCACCTTCTTCACAGTACAGCGCTCAATAGAACGTAAAATACCGGCGCGATCTTTATCAGAAATACTGTCTGGCAGCTCTACCTGAATTTGAAAAATCTGGTTGTAGCGATCTTCAGGGTCGACAATATTGTTTTGCGAAAGTCTAATGTCATCGGTAGAGATGCCTTTACCGACACAGTACACCTTGACGAAGTAGGCGGCACACAACGCTGACGATGCTAAGAAGTAATCAAAAGGACTTGGAGCAGAACCGTCACCCTTGTAGCGAATAGGCTGATCAGTGATAACAGTATAATCATCGAACTTGGCTTCAAGTCTTAGATTGTCGAGAAAATTGACTTTGATTTCCATTGAATAGCTTCCACAGTAGAGCTTATAGCGCGACCAATTAGAGAATTGGTCTTAATTGTGGAGATTATCGGTTTTTTCGTGGCAATAGTCTTGGTAAGTTATACGAATTATCGAAATAAGCGTTTTTAGACAGGAATGCTATGTGACGCTTATTTCGTCTTATCGCTTTATTACGCGAGCGCGGAACCTAGAGCATAATAAAAAATAGAGGGTATTAACGCGATAAGGAGGCCTTTAATGTAGGTAGCCTCTAATAAAAACTTATAAACAATGCCTGTTATGATAATTGAAAGAATAGCTTGAAAGCCTATATTTGTATCTTGGTCGGTTAGCATAGAAACTACAATTCCAGATACAAAACTACCCGCTATTACAGCAATAATACAATCCATTAAGTCTGTTTTTTCAGCTCCCAATTTCCGTGCAATAAACATCACAGGGAAAATACAGAGCACAACAATAACCAATCCAGCAATAATAATATTTAACATAATTTCATCCTTGATTTTACAACTTGAATAATATTTAAGTGAAATAAAGGCGTAATATTCGGCTTTATTTCGATACGTTTTCAATAAGATAGCAACAAACTAAGACGGAACCCAAGGCTTTCTTGCCAAGAAAATCGTATGGCGGCTGCCTTTGCCTGGTCGTGCTCTCACAGTGCGTACTTCAACTTTGAAACCCGCTCTTTTAAGCTGAATAACAAACATCGAATCGGCACCCGCCGACCATACTGCCAGCATGCCTTCAGGGCGCAAGCTGTTAAATAAAGCCTCTAAACCATTATTTGAATACAACCAATTATTGTCGGTATGGGTAATGCCTTCAGGGCCGTTGTCGACATCCAATAGAATCGAATCGAAATCGGGCTGCTCTTTTTTAATGATCTCAGCGATATCGCCCACGCGTACTACGGTACGACTATCAGATAATGGCATTCCTGCGCATTCACCTAGCGGCCCTTGGTTCCATTCCACAACTTCTGGAATAAGTTCTGCCACTGTGACCCGTGATTTTGCATTCACTGTCTCTAGTGCTGTTGCTAGGGTATAACCCATACCCAAGCCGCCGACCAATACCTCGGCATTGTCTTTATTTCGAATATGAGCGCAGCCTAGTTTAGATAGCTCTTGCTCGGAATTAAAAACTCGGCTATTCATCAACTCACCGCGTACACCCGAAAGTCGAATAGAAAATTCTTCTTCGCGGCGAAACAAAGTCAGCTCACCGCCATCGTTAGGAATAATCGCCGTCGCGATTTTGTTTAATTGCTTCATGTTCATTAGCCGTGATTATGTTGGAAATCTAGGTACTACTTGGTAATTTTTCCGTAACTATTCAGGTTGTTAACGTTTAGACAAAAAAGATTCATTATTGGGTGCTTATGTAGCAAATATGAGAGGCAGGGAGCGCCGAACCTAAGGCTACAGGGAAGTATTTACGCCGTTTTGTGGAATAAATACCCAGTCATTAATCGATTTGTAAAACGAGCTGAATAGTTACATTTTGTCTTTAATCTTTTCTAAAGCGCTGCGCATCCCTTCATTAGATGGCTGGGCGGCAACTTGAGTGAACTCGTAATCACTGCCTTTTTCGGCTTTCGTCATTAAAAATACGGCATCGCTACCTTCTACCATAACCTGGGCAGAACCGCCTGCTTTAAGGACCTTATCTAGCTCTTTATGGGTATCAGGTTCCAATGGAATGATCGTGCTACTACTCTTCTTCATTGCCTATTCCTCTATTTGAGCCTGTTCTTCTGGCTACTTTTATCTCTGCTGGCCACATAATGCCGTAAAGCGTTTACGAAGTCAGATTGCTTTGCCATTATTTTTTAAAGTCTATTACAATGAAGCAGTAGTAATCGACTCGATATAGCCAATAGCTGGACCTTAAATGTCAATCTCAGAGCAGCCTTCAAAGCTGAGCTTACCCCAGACCAACCCAGGTATCGCCACCGTGCTGGAATACCTAATCATCAAATTTCCACTTATTGATGCTCAGGTTTGGCAGCAGCGTATGCTTGATGGCAAGGTACACTGGCACGATGGCTCATTGATAACGGCACAAACACTCTTTAAGCCACAGCAACGGGTTTACTATTACAGGGAAGTCGAAAGCGAACCTAGTATCCCCTTCAAGGAAGAAATCCTCTTCCAAGATCAGCACATCTTAGTCGCCTATAAACCCCATTTTCTAGCGGTTACTCCTGGCGGTATCTATGTGAACGAATGCTTACAGAATCGCCTACGCCGCAGTACAGGCATCGAAGGCCTACAAGCGCTACACCGTTTAGATAGAGTGACTGCGGGCTTGGTCATGTTCTCGGTTAACCCTGATACCCGTAACCAATATCATCAGTTATTTGAGACACGCCAAATACACAAAACCTATCAGGCAATTGCCAATATTAAAGACGGTGAAAACCTAGTAGGGCAGGAGTGGGAAGTTAAAAATCGAATCGTGCAGTCTGAACCACGTTTTCGTATGCAAGTAGCCGAAAATGCAACGGCGAGTCAGGCTAACAGTCACTCGCTAATTCGCTGTTTGCAACAAACAGCTCAGAAAACCGTGCAGAAAACAGAAAGGAAAGCGTTGTTTGAGCTAAATCCTGTTACCGGCAAAACCCACCAACTACGGCTACACATGCAAACATTGGGCTGGCCGATATTAAACGATAAATACTATCCACAATTACAGCCGCTATCAGCAGATAACTATTCAGCCCCATTGCAATTACTAGCAAAAGAGCTGAAATTTATAGACCCCATAACTCAGCAAGCAAGGTGCTTTCGTTATGACGGCAATCTTAAGTTATAGCTAGAAGCTTTAAGCCTCCTCTGCTTGGAATTGAAGTGCCATCGCTGCCATCTTCATTGTGCTTTCGAATGTTTCTGCGCCGCCAATAAATAAACCATTGTGGCAGAACATAGCATCATCAATACCGGTTACGTCTTGAAGCTCTTTGTTCGACAAGCCCGCCCAAGGTGTTGGTAGCGACTTTCTATCTTCAAATGAACCCAGCTCCATAGGAACCGTTTGAATTCTCCAAGGGCCAGAACCCGATGGGTAAACCACATACAAGGCTTCTTCAGACAAAGCATGAACCGTTCTTTTCCACGGAGTATATTGCTCTAACACAATCACGCGAGGATCTTCAGCATTCTCAACCGCTTTAGCCACAATCGCTTTTGCACTAATACCACCCGTAGCAGAAGCAATGAAGCGAGCTAAAATACGTGATGCGAAAGTAACCGCTTCATCGAAGCACTCATCGTAATGGCTATCTTCTTGCCAAGTCGGGTTAAACATAGAAATTGTTTGGCTAAGGCTAATCCCTTTAGAAACCCCTTCAACATGTCCGCAATCAACGGCATCAATAGTCGATACTAGGCCAGAATCCACAGAGTTAGCGATATCTTGGTTGCCGCCACAAATCTCTAAACCGTACTTCTGCCAGATCAGACCAAACGAAGAATAAGGAATACCGTTCTCACGCTCACCAGCACCACCACGTTGATGGTGATCAAAACGACCTGTCTCAGGGTCATATATACCACCCACATCAAGCACGATATCGGCCTGGCCGATAACCTCTAAATCACGGGTACGAATTAGCTTAAAAGAAGGAATAACACACTTAAGAGCAGCGACACTGAAAACATCATCTGCGTGAAAATTACCGTTGTGCGTTGCTATCGTTATATCAGTCATGTTTTGGGTGTCGTATCTAGAGGGCTTGGGAGTATAAAGGAGTGGGATTCTATACGAAGAGCGCTAATAAAAACAGCTGACCGAAAAATATACAGTTTATCTATGGATGGTCATCTTGTGCCATTGATCTATCACAGAATCAGCAGCTTTACGCCCAAGTTCATAACCCTTGAATAGGTTTTCTTTACTGCGATCTAAGCGACTGGTTTTGAATCCTTGTGGTGGGCACACCTCTAAAATATTCACACCAGTAGGTGGATTACGAATAAGTTCAAGGGTTTCATTATAACGTTCAGAGCGGCGTTTTAAAATTTTTGCCAGCTCGGGTTTATTGCGAAAAACAAAGGCTAAAAAATTATCCGCAAACTTGGTTTGTTGGCGGTAGTCTTGCAAGCGTGAGCGCACTACCATAATTTGCTTGGCGCCTTGCTCGATAGCGTGGCGCACAGGTATCGCATCGCCCATACCACCATCTGTCATGGGGCGATTGTCTAAACGATGAAAGCCCCGATAGAAAAAGGGCAAGGTACTCGAGATCTTCAATATGTTATCAAGAGTCTCTGCCTTAGCCTGTTTGAATAAGGTTGTCCCCTTATTGATATCGGTAATTCCCACATGAAAGTTATGCGTGGCAATTTTTTGATGATCCAGCTTTAGATGGCGATCCATCATCTGCCACATCCAATCCATATCTAAAAAGTGGCCACCTTTTAAATAGCGTGATGTACTCATAAATTCAGAGCGAGTAGCAAACTCAGTATATAGTCTTAAGTTGCGTTCTTTCATGCCCGCCAAATAAGCCGATATATTCAAAGCACCTGCACTGACACCGCAATAAAAATTAAACGGGTTAAATTTTTGCTCTAAAAACTCATCAAGCAGGCCAGTGGTATAAATACCTCGCATGGCACCACCCTCAACAATTAGGGCTTTGGATGTGTCGGTTGTCATAAAGCGTTCACGTAGATAGATTCAGAGCAAGAGCATAGGGTATTCTGGCGAGATGTAAAAGGTATTAAACAGAAGCGAATTTTACCAAAGCTAAAAATATTTTTGAAGCGACTTCTTACCTTCATTATCAAATAACAATTCTTCAATAGGTATCTGCTCAGTATTATTCGCAATATTAATCATAATTCGCACAGTAATATCTAATCTCTTAGTCGTATTGCGAACAAATTAGAGTATTAGATAAACTGGTGAGAATTAGATTGATACGAGCCCTCTCTCCCTTTTATCGTACTCAAAATCAATTGTGTGGCGTTATATGAATAATATCAAGTACTTAAAACCTTACGTAAAACAATATCTTTTTTTAATGATTAGTTTTTTCTGTATTTGTTGTGATGCCAGTTTTCATGAGAATGAAAATATTCAAGTCGGATCCATCCAGCGTTTAAATATTGCACCTTATCTTAAGGTTGTATTTGATAAAGAGGATAAAACTGTCGATGAAATTGCGCTGTCAATCTCTGAGGCTCCGCTAAATCACCAGACAATAATTAAGGCCGATTATCAATCTGGATATATTTGGTTAGGGGGAAGCCTAAATAATGCTAATAATACAAGTGTTTCACTTTATCTAGAGATTTCACCAGTATTCGTTGAGCATTTTCAGATTTTTGTCAGGCGTGATGATAATACTATTGACTCCTTTCAGTATGAATACAAACAGCCTCGCATCATTAATCAAATTATCTCTCGACGACCAACACTTCACTTTACATTACCGCCACAAACAAAATCTGAAATTATAATTAAATATAAGCCTATATTAAGGAATGATCGGGTGCTTGTGTTCAGTGTCGATTTATATAACGATTTACAATATCAATACTATCACTCATTGAATCTGGGGTTGTTGAGCGCACTGTTTGGTGGGCTTATTCTTGCTGCCTTCTTTTGTGGTGTTGCTTATTATCAAGTTGGATTGAAACCTTATCTTAATTTTCAATTATTTATTTTTTCTGTATTAATTACATTGTTTTGTTTTGAAGGGCTGATTCATTACCTTCCTATTAATTATTTTCCGAATGATATTATTATGATAGGAAAAATTGCTTCCTATTCGATGGGAATATTCTTAATTCAATTAGGACTTGGGCTAGTGTATGAACCTGGGAATAAATCTCGAGGTGAAGCTGCGCTGAGAAAATTAACGTGGTTATTATGGCTTGGGTTAATACCCGTGTACTTCGGTCATGTTCGCTTTATTTTTGATATCGCGACTCTTGCTGTGATGATGCTGCTGGTTGTGCTGAGTTTAAATATCGCCTATAAACAGCGCAAAGCGCACCTGTTGTTCTTTGCTACGGGTATGGGAATTCAAATTTCAGCAATGCTAAGTTTTAGCCTTCTTGATAATTTAAATCCTGCTATTTTTTATTCACTTGGTCAGCCTATAAATGTTCTTGAATTCAAACGGGTAGTTTTTCATGTAGGCACGTTATTGAATATTATGTTCATGGCAGTTGCTATTAACGTACAGGTAAAAAACATAAAAAAACAACGAGATCAGGCTGAAAATACAGAGCAGGAGCTTCAAAATAGATATCGTGAAGAATTAGAATTGGCGGTCGCGCTTAGAACAGAAAAAATTAATCAACAAACTATTGAATTGAAATCACTTGATGCTGCTAAGTCAAAATTTTTTGCCTCTATCAGTCATGAGTTTCGCACACCGATTTCATTGATATCAGGCCCCACTGAGCTATTACTTAATGGGGCGTATGGCCAGCTAAGTGAGCCAGTAGAGGAACAGTTGAATTTTATTGACAGAAATAGTAAACGGCTAAAGCAATTTGTCGATCAGATTTTAGACCTGACTATATTTGAAGCAAATAAATTTGAGTTAATAATGGAATATGTCGAAATAAAACCCTGGCTTCAAGAAAAAATATCAGCATTTAATTCAGTAGCTGTTACACAGCATAAAAAACTGCATTTACGAGTGCGTCAAAACTCAATAGCAAGAATAGACACTAATAATTTTGAGAAAGTAATTTACAATTTACTTTCTAATGCAATTAAATTTTCAGATCCTAAAAGTAGCATCTATGTTGATGCCGGTATTGATGAGGCAGGTATTTATATCTCCGTTCGTGATGACGGCATTGGCATGACTGACGAAATGCAAAGGCAATGCTTTGAAATGTTCAAGAAAGCACCTGGCAATACAAATAATGAAGAAGGGTGTGGTATAGGGCTTGCGTTAGCGAAAGAAATCGTTGAGCAACACAATGGTCGTATTGATGTGGTCAGCAAGCAGGGAGCTGGAAGCACTTTTCGTATCTCTGTACCACAGGTCAGTGAAGAATTACCTGAAATGGTAGCCGTTACTGAGGCTGAGCATGAGGAAGTTCTGATTCGGCAGCCGTTAGTCCGTCAAGGCATCACTCATCAAGCCGAAGCGGCCACTGTTCTAGTGGTGGAAGATAATGAGGATATGTTGCGATTCATCCAGAGCGGGTTAAATCGAAACTATAAAATCATGACTGCTAGCAATGGCGAACAGGCTCTGGAAATGCTTAGAGATAATGTCCCTGATATTATCATTGCCGATTTATCTATGCCAAAAATGAATGGCTTAGAGTTATTAGTAGAAATTAGAGCCGATGCCAATTTTTGTGATTTGCCAGTGGTGATGCTTACTGGTGCAGCCAATACAAATGATCAGCAAGCTGCTTTTACATCGATGGCTGATGATTACGTAACCAAGCCTTTTGATATGGAAGATTTAAAACTTCGGCTTGATAGTATTTTACGAATTAGGTTGTTGATAAAGTCAAAATATGGAGAAGGAAAAAGCCTTACCGCTCCACAAAAAGAACCTGAATTTGTAGTTAAGGCGCGACAGCTTATGGATAAAAATATCAGTGACCCATCTTTTGATAGTAACGAGCTCGCTAAGCACTTATTTATGACCAGTAAAACTTTAGGCCGAAGGTTAGATAAAGCAATTGGAATGACACCTGGGGTGTTTATCCGAACCATTAGATTGGAAGCGGCTAGAACGTTCATCGTAGAAAAAAACTACAGCAGTAAGAAACAACTGGCGCAATCAGTGGGTTTTTCTAGCCCCGCCTACTTTGCTCGACTAATACGTTCTCACTACCCTGAATTGTCTGATTTTTAACGGTGTTAAATAAGCAGACAAAAGCGTAAAAAAATGGGACAAAGGCGGCCTGACTCCTTGGAACCCCCGTCATTTCTGCCATAGTCACTTCAATACACACCATTGAGGTTTATAAGTATGGGCAATGAAAATAGTAACTATATTATCAGTTTAAGATCCAGTAACGCAGTAAAAATTAGCGACTCTGAAGATAAGTCATACCACGGGGCTACTTACCTAAGAGACTTGGTTTCAAACCCCTGTACGTCCAATACCGCTGATCCATATTCTTACAACTTATCGGCCGGAATTAACCCAGAAAAGTGGCTGGGGGATTTAATTGAAGATAACCCAGGTGGTCAGGTTCTCGTGTTTATTCATGGCTATCATAACTGTGCGCCTAGTGCGATTACCCGATATCTGTCAGTTAAAAATGCGGTAAGTGAGCGGCTCCCTGAAGCTAGGGTTATTTGCTTTGACTGGGCATCTAGTGAGGGTGGCTATCGAGAGGATCAAAAAGTTGTTGAAAAATCAGCGCCATTGCTGATTGATCGCTGTTTAAATATGCTGATGAAAGCGGGTATTTCTGGCTCTCGAATACATATCTTGACCCATTCAATGGGAGGGTACCTATTACAAAATGCTTTTTGTGGTGAGCCGACATATGAGCCAATAGCCAATGTATTAATGGCGCAGGCAGATGTACTAGAAAAGCATTTTTCTTCTAAAGCACATAGCTCAGCGCTACCTTGCCTTTTGAAACACACAAGACATCTGACAGTTTATTGGAGTTCTCACGACCTTGCGCTGGCTACCGCTAATTCGGCTAATATGGGGGAATTTAAAGAACCCTGCAACAGTTCCTCTGAGCCTCAAAAAAATCTATTAGGAAAACGGTTAGGTAAATGGGGATTAGAATCAGACGTTTTCCATTCACATTATGTTAGTCAGCTGTCTAATGTTGATTACTCTTGTTACTACAGTAAAGAATATTCTGTCGAGAGCAACATTACTGCCGAAAAAAAGAACGTCCCCTCAGATACACATGTTTGGCCCTTGCTCGGCACTACTCTAAAACCACGGCCGAATGGAGATGAATTCTTCATGGATGACCTTGTAGCCGTTATATCTGGTCAGCCAAATATTCATCGAAAACTTATTGATGATAAGGAACCAAATAATTGGAAATTTAAAATAAGGTTAGACGATGAACCTTCTATTACTAGAGAAATGTCTGAATCCATTTTGTAGCATGTTTAACTTGAAAGGAATATTGAAATGACAGGTATATTAGCGGCAGTCGGCACTGCAGTAGTTACAGGTGTGGCATCTAAGATTGGAGGCGAAGCCGCAGGTTGGGCTCTAAGCGAGATATTTTCTGGGCCAGATTCTGAGCAGGCGCAAGAAATAAAAAATCTAGGAGTTCAGCTTGACCAGGTAGCTGAGGCTGTTTCTGCGATGCGATTAGAACTTAAGAATGATATGAATTATATTCAAGAAGAGCTGCGAGAGATAAAGGAAGAACAGTTATATATTGCCTGGGAGGTGCGTGATAATGATCTTCAGGAATATATTACTCAGATAAATGTTCAATATAAACGTTTTTCAGATTATGCAAATAATCCAAAGGAAACTTCAAAGCTTGAGGTCTCTAATATTGTTGAAGATATATTAAATACAAATAATGGTGCTGCGAATGCGATGGCACAGATACACACCATTTTAATTGGAAGCGGTAAGGATAAGGGAGTATTGCAACTATATTCGGACATGATTGAACCAGTAATTATGAGCGGTAAACAGTCTTGCTACACAGCACTCGACTCTTACTTTAATTACTATATTGACGCAGCTTATGCTCAGCAGCGCGCTTTATATTTATTAATTGAAGCTTTTCATCAACAAGAAAATAATCCGTTAGCCAAATCTCAACGTATTAACTATCAGAAGTTTGTAAAATCTCAAGAGATTCCATTCTTATCAACAATAGACAAAATGCTACGTCAGGAAATAAAAGAAGAAAGAAATATTCTTGAGTATAGTAAGGCAGTGCAAGACTACTCTGGTCAAGGATATTATGCTGCTCATTATAATCCAACACAACCAAGGGCAAAGGCGGAAAGAATCTTAGCAAACTCATTATGCCTTGATGTAACACAAAAGCGACTCGTTGTATGGATGATATATCCTACGCTTAGTAGTGGAGGAGTGCTTTATGATAAACGTGATTTTGATGGTCTAACGATCAACGTTTGTATCGCAGGCAATGAATCTTCCAGTGGAATATCACCTAGTTATTCTCATATTGTTACTACGATCGAAGGTTATACCGGGGGCACTCTTTACGATTTATATACTACTGATCATAAATATAAACGTATGGTTTTTGAAGATTTACCTGGCGGTAGTTACGGATTAAAAGATATGAACGATATACCTGGTTTAGAGCCCGTAGACGGTTCAAATCAAAAAGTTGATTATTTTCAAGATCCTAAATATTTAAATTATCAGATGATTATAAACGATACTCAAAAAAGTAACTTCATGGATTTTTCTGTCTATGCAGACCGAAGATGACATGAAAGCTGCTGTGGCTGATATCAATGAGTGATATTTCTAGGAATGATAAAGCTTTAACTAAGAGACTTGTAATCTTTGGCTTAGGCCTTGCGGATACAGGTCTTGGCCGTGTTTTAGTCGAAATAGTATCACGCTTGAAAGTTAGTTGGGAGGTTACCGTTGTATTACAAGATGCTGATGGTAGCTTCCCTCATATTGATGATATCTCTGTAATCAATATGGTTGATGATAGGTGTAAATTATTTAAGAATGATGTTTTTAATAATAGCGCTGTCGTTAACGCAGAATGTATTTTAATTGTCGGGCAACCTTGGAAATGTATTGATTTAATTATTACTGTAAAAAGGACAGTGCCAACTGCAAAAATTGCATTGTATTTGCCGATTGAGGGAAAACCCTATGGCGAGGTCATTGTTTCATCTGCTGCATTGGTGGATATCTGCATTGTTTACACAAAGGCAATGCATGACCAATTGTCAGGGTGTGGTTTGGAGTTGGCTGTGATAGGACATGGCTGTGATCAGCGCTGTCGGGATGCTGGAAAGGTTTCAGATCGCCAGTTATTACGGCAGCACTTATTTCCAAACCACCCATCGTTGTGGAAAAACCCACTCGTACTTAATTCGAATAGAATGTATTTTAGAAAAAGATTTGACTTGTGCCTTGCAGGATTTTCTAAGGCTTCTAAAAGAATAAATGCAAATTTGTATTTACATATACCAAATTTGAATCGATATGAAGAAAAAAAATTGCGAAGTAAAATCATAGAATTGAATATCGATGATCGAGTATTCCTAAACTTATTGAATAAATCCTCCTCACCCATTCCATTCGAACAACTAATATTATTAATGCAGTCTAGTGAGGTAGGCATAACTACTGCTATGGGGGAAGGGTGGGGATTAGGTAGTTTTGAACATGCGGCAACAGGAGCTGCGCAGATTGTTCCAGATCATATCGGATTCAAGGAGAATTGGGGAAATGGTGAAGCAATTACAATTCCTTGTGATGAAGAATATTATGTTCATCATGAAGCTGTGAATATGTTTCCACCGTCAGTATCAGGAATTTCAACTGCGTTAGTAAAAATGTTTGAAGAACCAGGGTTGTTGGAACTGATGTCAAGGCGTGCTTTTGATAATGCCAATAGTATTAATCAAGAGTGGGATGATATTGGTTGTCAGTTTGATTTTATTTTGTCTAGTTTGCTAATAACATAATTATTAAAGGTGGCTCATGCTTATTCGGAACTCTATTGCCTGGCTTATATTAATGTGCACTTGCCAAGCTAATGCTGGTACTGTTTTTGTGAATGTAAACGCTATTGGTGCCAATAACGGTAGTTCTTGGAATGATGCGTTTGTACATTTTCAAGATGCACTTACTGCGGCGACGGCGGCTGATGATATTTGGATTGCCAAAGGTGTTTATTACCCAGATCGAGGTTTAGGTTTAACGAATAACGATACTAGCCTGTTTTTTAAATTAAAAACTGATGTAGCCATATATGGTGGTTTTTTAGATAATGAGGGCCAGCTAACAGATCGCCGTCCTCATATTAATTCTGTTATTTTAAGTGGTGATATAGACCACAATGATGAAACCAATAACGGTGTTGTCATGTCCGTGGCCAACATTAAAGGCAATAATAGCCGCCGTATTTTACATTGCCATGATGCTGAATGTGAAAATTCCACGCTGGATGGGGTAACCATTACAGCAGGCAATGGTTTTGTAAGTCCATCGCAACATGGCGGTGCCATTCAAATAAAAATGGCTCACTTACACTAAATGATGTTCATCTAATTGGTAATAAGTCTCTTAACGGTGGTGCCATTGATTGTTATAACGGCACGCTAAACATTAATCGCTCAACTATTGCATTAAATTGGGCAAGGCTAAATGGTGGCGGCTTATTTATACGCCAGCAATGCCAAGTTACCATGACAAATACAACGGTTAGTAATAATACAGCGGATGTTCGCGATGGCGGTGGTATTGCTGTTACGAATGCAGGTAGCCAACTAACGTTAGACCATGTTTCTATTTTAAATAATACGGCGGGTGGTTTTGGCGGTGGTGTGTATTTAGTGCATGCCAGTTTATTTACGTTAAGCGCAAGCTTAATAACAAGCAACCAAGGTCACGGCCCAACGGGCAAAAATATTTATCGTAAAGGAATAAATGGTACGGCCACGGTAACAGATGCTGGCTTTAATCTTGTGGACAATAATGGGAACGGGCAAGTTGGCCCCAGTGGCTCAACTTTTTTAGATTTATTTACCTCCGAAACCAGCGCCATTATAACTCAACCCATTACACAATTTGTTCGTACCACTTTGGCACCTCTTAATTCTGTTTTGAGCCATGTACTTGTACGAGGTAGCGAAGCTATAAATTTTATCCCCAGCGATTCCTGCAGTGAACTATCGGATCAATTACATCAAGTAAGGCACAGTGGTTGTGATTTTGGGGCCATTGAATGGATTGATTCGGATAGCGACAACTGGCCAGATATACAAGAAAAAAGTTGCCAAGCTAACCCACTTGATAATAATTCTACCCCAGTAGATACCGACGGTAATGGTGTGTGTAATTATTTAGATGCAGATGATGACAATGACGGTTTTTTAGATGACAACGATGAACACCCACAAGACAACACCCTAGCAGGAGATCTTGATAACGACGGCCAAGATAGCCTAATTGATACCGATGACGACGGCGATGGTTTTAGTGATGCACACGAACAAGCGTGTTTAAGTGATAGCTTGCTGGCGTCTTCGACTCCTGCGGATAACGATTTAGACTTTAACCCCGACTGCCTTGATCAAGATGACGATAACGATGGCTTTATTGACGACCTTGATCATTTTCCTTTTGACCAATGGCGCGCAGGTGATCACGACAACGATGGGCAAGATAGCCTATTAGATAGTGATGATGATAACGATGGTTATAGCGATAAAATTGAAATTGCCGAAGGTAAAAACCCACTTTCTCGCCGTAACAAACCCAATGATACTGACGGTGATGGGCTTACAAATAAGCAAGAAGACCTTAACCAAAACGGTAAAGTTGATGCAGGTGAAACACATTTTAATAATCGCGACAGTGACAGCGACACCATACCCGATAAGGATGAATTGAACCTTGGCCGTAATCCACTAAAGGCAGACTACGTTATTAGTTCTGGCGGCTTTCATAGTTGTGCCATTGGCGACAACGGCTTGCAATGCTGGGGCTCCAATAATTATGGACAAAGTACGGTGCCTAGACTTGATCATCCTGTGGCGGTTGCAGCAGGACAAGCCCATACTTGTGCCATCGATAACACTGGGGTGGTGTGTTGGGGAGCGGGTAAAATAAATATAGGAGAGTCTCGAAATGAAGGTCAAAGTATTGCGCCTACATTAAACAACCCTACTGCTATTAGTGCGGGAACGGCTCACACCTGCGCAATTAATAATAACGCAGTGGTGTGCTGGGGCGATAACCTTTATCAGCAAACCGAGGTGCCTATATTAATTAATCCCAGGGCTATCGATACCCATGGTAACCATTCCTGTGCATTGGATGACTTCGGAGTGGTGTGCTGGGGTGAAAATAGGTTTGGGCAAACAACCGTGCCACCATTAAACTGGCCAGTAGCCGTAAGCACTGGGTTTTGGCATACCTGCGCCCTAGACCGTAATGGCGTTACTTGCTGGGGTCAAAATACTCAAGGTCAAACATCGGTTCCTAGCCTTTCTAATCCAGTGGCGATTGCTGTGGGCGGCACCGTCAGCTGCGCATTAGATGACACAGGTCCAGTATATTGGACCTGTGCCGCAATGTCTCATCCACCTGAATTCACTAATCTGGCCAGTTTTGATGTGGGCAGTCATCACGGTTGTGCTTTAGATGATAACGGCGTTTCGTGCTGGGAGCAGGCAACAGACGTTAAGGTTGTTATAGACAGTGATTTAGATGGATTACCTAACAGTCAAGAGTTTAAGCTTGCAACCAATCCATTTGATTCCGACAGTGATCACGATGGTGTGGCCGATGGTCGTGAACATACTCAAGGCACTAACCCTTTACATCCCGACTCAGATAACGATGGTTTAAATGATGGCATTGAATAAACACTTAATACAAACCCGTTAAATGCAGACACCGATGCCGATGGCTTAAGCGATCAGCAGGAAATTTTCTTTGGCCATAATCCCCTACAAAACGACAGCATGACTGATTTTGATAAAGACGGTTTAACGCTCGCGCAAGAATTAGCCCATGGCACCGACCCCCATAAAGCCGACTCAGATAATGATGGTTTAAATGACATCACAGAAATTGCCCTTGGACTTAACCCAACTGATTTTGATACCGACGGCGATGGCGTAACAGATGCTATAGATAAATACCCACTAGATGAAAATGAATCTGCCGATTCAGATAACGACGGCATCGCAAATAATAAAGATGCATTTCCATTTGATGCCACTGAAACATTAGACAGTGATGGTGACGGCGTTGGTGATAACACAGATGCATTTGTTAATGATGTAACAGAGGCTCTAGACAGTGATGGTGACGGGGTTGGCGATAATAAAGATGCAGATGATGACAATGATGGCTTGCCAGATGTTTTAGAAATATTACACGGACTGAGCGCGTTAAATGCTGCTGATGCACAGTTTGATTTAGATGGCGATGGATACTCAAATTCAATAGAGTACCAACTGGGCAGTGACTTAGCGCGCTATGACGTGCGCCCTAATTTTAACTTAACAGATGCAGATTCCGACGGTGATGGTATTGCAGATGCTAGTGACATGTTTCCAAACGATGAAAACGAGTTTGCAGATTATGACAATGACGGATTAGGAAATAAACAAGACACAGATGACGACGGCGATGGTATACACGATAACCTTGATGAACTGCCGCTAGATAAAACAGATCATTTAGATTCTGACGGTGACGGTGTGGGCAATGCAACAGACGCGTTCCCAACTAATCCACAAGAAACAATCGACACAGATGGCAATGGTATCGGTAATAACGTTGATTTTGACGACGACGGCGATAGCGTCCCAGATAAAGACGATGCATTCCCCCTAAACCCATTAGAAAGCACCGACAGTGATGGCGATGGTGTAGGGGATGTGGCAGATGCGTTTCCAAATAATGCAGCAGAAACCTTAGACAGTGACCACGATGGCATTGGCGATAATGCAGAATGGGATGCCGATAACGACGGTGTTGCTAATGACGACGACGCGTTTCCAGAAGATGCTAGCGAGCAATATGACAGTGATGGTATCGGCGATAACACTGATATTTTTCCCTTAGATAAAACAGAGTCAATAGATACCGATTTAGACGGAATTGGAAATAATACTGACGAAGATGACGATGGCGATGGTGCTGACGATTCTAGTGATGTATTCCCATTGGATGCCAGCGAATGGCGGGACACCGATGGGGATGGCAAGGGAAATAATGAAGACCTTGATGACGATAACGATAGCATTAATGATGCAAACGATAATTGTGAACTTGTTGAAAATGAAGATCAGAAAGATTCAAACGATAATGGCCAAGGTGATGCGTGCGAGATTATTAGTCGCGATAGCAGCGCTGATGGTGGAAGCTTCGGCTTTCCAATAATTTTACTAGTGGGCTTGATATATCGACAACGAAGAAAAATACACTAAAGAAAGCTCTTCTTCGGTATAACCCTGGTGTGCCCAGCATGGGCATGAACTAATGAGGTGTAGTCAGTTGGTTAAATCACTAATTTAACCAACCGTTAACAATAGAAGGCACTACTGCGGTAGCTTTCCCTCTTAATAGTTTAAAACCATGAGGCCTTTTCTCTAGGTCTAATGTGACTATAATTTTTTCAGCATGAAACCTTGCCTTCTTTAATATTCCAGCTGCAGGAAAGACCGAGAGTGAAGTGCCCACAACTAAAACTCGGTTAGCAGTAATAATATGATCGCGGGCAGTTTCATAATTGTGTATTTCTTCTCCAAACCATACAACGTGAGGTCTTAATTGACTTCCCTTCTCACAAAGATCACCAATATGAATTGGCTTGTCTTCCAATAAATATAAAAGATTCTCATCCACAGAGCTTCTTGCAAATTTTAGCTTACCATGAACATGAATTACATTGGTAGATCCTGCTTTTTCATGTAAATCATCAACATTCTGAGTTATGACTACAACTTCAAATTTTTCTTCAAGTTTTGCGATAGCTTTATGTGCGGCATTCGGATAAGCCTGAAAAGCTTGGATCCTTATTTCATTATAAAAATCCAATACCATTTCAGGATCAGCGCTCCAGCCTTCAGGTGTTGCGATATCCTCAACGCTATGTTCGTTCCAAAGGCCGTCTGAATCTCGAAATGTTTTTAGTCCACTCTCCGCACTTATGCCTGCACCAGAGAATATAACGATTTTATTTTTATTAATTTCAGGTTTCATAAATATTATAACATTCTGATGTGGAAATATTCTACGGACTAAAAATTCATATTTCTTTAAAGTATATTTTTACTTTGCATTCACTATCTTTAGCATTTAATAGAGTTATTAAGTATTGACTTGTAACGAGTGGCAAGAGTTTGCGCGTAACTGCGATTAGGTCCAGTGTGCTTTAGCGACTATAGTGCCGCTATGCACTCTGAGAGAATGAATATTATCTAATGCCTATTTACAGTAGTTCTCGGGAAAAATTTACAATGTTGTCACCGTATTGAATAATAGCTTTTTCTTTTAGAGGGTTAACTAATAACCTAACCTCAATTAAATCATTTCCAATATCAGAAATTTCATCTTCATCTTCCGATGTTTCACAGATATTTGTCATTTTTGATTCTAGCTCTATTAATGCTTCAAGAACTATTTTTAGTTCTGACTCAGCTAAGTTTAACTTGAATGAACTCATGCTACCTTACCTTCTTTTTTGTAAACCCTAAGTCCCTTGAGAGCAAGCTCTTCAAGAAGACCTACATATTTACCTATTGGCATGTTCTGGGTCGGTGCTATGCAAAAGTGATGGGGCTTGTCTTGGACTAATTTTAATCCCGCTGGTGGTTGAGTATTGGGAGGGAATCTCCATACCCAACCTGTCATAGGGGATTCATTAATACCTTCTTTATCGAAAATGCTAATTCCTTTTCCGTTCGATTTTATCACGGTTATGCCGTTCATTTGAATGGTATCTACATCACGCCCCCGAACATTTGAGAGTTTTGCTGTAGTTGAATTGCCAAGGCGAAATAGCTCTTCAGGCATAATATAAAATTATTTTGGGAACATATCTCAATCCTTTGATTCTCTATCTGATACACAATTACTTGCACTTGCATCCTATTGTAGGAAATATCATCGGTCTATTTTTTTTGAATAATAATTTAGAAACTTGGTGATTTAGCACGAGTTTTTAGATATTGGCTCCAGCTAAAATGTGCAGGACTTAAATTCAGCTCTGTGCAAACACGCACAAATTCCCAGATTACTTAAAATCAACTGTATGGATGACCATACTTTTAATTTAAGATACGTGCATGAGTAAATGTGAAAAAATTCTGATTGTTTTTCGTACAGTCGCTTGGTAATACTGTGCCAAATGTCTCTATACAGGGGTTTAACCCTCTGAATTCTAAGCATTTCTGTTTTTGATCTAGGAATTATTAATGTCCTCAGTATACTGGAGTCAAAATTGTGTCCGTGAAAGTCAATATCAGGGGATAGAGCTATAAATGGCGAATAAAGAATATAACGCTCAGTCGATCGAGGTCCTTAGTGGCCTTGATCCCGTGCGCAAGCGCCCTGGGATGTACACCGATACCACCCGTCCTAACCATTTGGCGCAAGAGGTTATCGATAACTCGGTGGATGAGGCCTTAGCCGGTCACGCCACTGAAATCACGGTTACGGTGCATGAAGATGGTTCATTAACCACTGTCGATGATGGCCGTGGTATGCCGACCGATATTCACCCAGAACATGGGGTATCGGGTGTCGAACTGATTTTAACCAAGCTGCACGCCGGTGGTAAGTTTACCAACGACAACTATCAGTTCTCGGGTGGTTTGCACGGTGTAGGGATCTCGGTAGTGAATGCGCTATCGACCGATCTAGAAGTTAAGATTTGGCGCGGCGGCGAAGTCAGTCGTATTGGTTTCCAAAACGGCGATAAAGCGCTGGAATTGGAAGTGATTGATACCTGTGGCAAAAAACGCTCGGGTACCAGTGTTCGCTTTAAGCCAGACCCTAAGTATTTCGATTCTGCTAAGTTTTCGATTCCACGTCTTAAGCATAACTTACGTGCCAAAGCCGTTTTATGCCCAGGTTTAAAAATCACCTTTAAAGCACCGAATGCTGAAGATAATGCCGAATGGTATTACGAAGATGGTTTAACCGACTATTTAAAGATTCATGGTGCGGGTTTAGACGTTTTACCGAAAGAACCTTTTACCGGCGCAATGCAGGGTAAAACTGAAGCAGCCGATTGGGCTGTTTTCTGGCTGCCTGAAGGTGGCGAGTGCATTCAAGAAAGTTACGTGAACTTAATTCCTACTGCACAAGGTGGAACACACGTTAACGGTTTCCGTTCGGGTTTATTAGATGCGATTCGTGAGTTTTGTGAATTCCGTAATTTATTACCGCGCGGTGTGAAGTTAACGCCGGATGATATTTGGGATCGTTGTTCGTATGTATTGTCGGCGAAGTTAGCCGATCCGCAGTTCTCGGGTCAGACTAAAGAACGTTTGTCTTCCCGTGAAGCATCGGCGTTTGTTTCTGGCGTAACCAAAGATGCGTTTGGTTTGTGGTTGAATGAACATACCAACGATGCAGAATTGCTTGCTGAAATGGCCATTGCCAGTGCGCAAAACCGTTTACGCAAAGCGAAAAAAGTTTCTCGTAAAAAGATTACTCAAGGCCCAGCACTGCCGGGTAAGTTGGCGGATTGTACCAGCCAAGAGTCAGAACGCACCGAGATCTTCTTGGTGGAAGGGGACTCTGCTGGCGGCTCGGCCAAGCAAGCACGAGATCGTGTCTTCCAAGCGATCATGCCGTTACGCGGTAAGATTCTAAATACTTGGGAAGTCGACTCCGGTCAAATTTTAAGTTCTGAAGAAATTCATAACATTGCCGTGGCGTTAGACATTGATCCTGCTGCGGAAAATTTAGACAGCCTACGTTATGGCAAGGTGTGTATCCTAGCCGATGCCGACTCGGATGGTCTGCACATTGCCACATTATTATGCGCGCTATTCGTTCGCCACTTCCGCTTATTAGTAGAAGAGGGTCACGTCTATGTGGCCATGCCGCCTTTGTATCGTATCGATATCGGCAAAGAAGTTTTCTACGCGTTAGACGAAGCGGAAAAGAACGGTATTTTAGATCGTATTCAAGCTGAGAAAAAACGTGGCAAGGTAAACGTACAGCGATTTAAAGGATTGGGTGAGATGAACCCACTTCAATTGCGTGAAACCACCATGGATCCAAATACACGTCGCCTAGTTCAACTTTCATTAAATGAAGGTGATGGCACGATGGAAATGATGGACATGTTGTTATCGAAAAAACGCGCAGCCGATCGTAAGAGCTGGTTGGAAGATAGCGGCAATCAGGCTGAAATTAATTAAGGACTAGCTCAAAAAAATGACTGATATTATTGATGAGTCTGGCAGTTCAAGCAGCTACCTAGACGATGGCATAGAACGCCAAACGTTAAAAGATTATACCGAGAGTGCGTACTTAAACTATTCAATGTACGTAATTCTTGATCGCGCCTTGCCGCATATTGGTGATGGTTTGAAACCGGTTCAGCGTCGTATTGTTTACGCCATGAGCGAGCTGGGTTTAAAGTCCACCGCCAAGCATAAAAAATCTGCCCGTACCGTTGGTGACGTATTGGGTAAGTATCACCCACACGGTGATAGCGCCTGTTATGAAGCGATGGTATTAATGGCGCAGCCATTCTCGTATCGCTATCCGTTAGTAGATGGCCAAGGTAACTGGGGTGCGCCCGATGACCCTAAGTCGTTCGCGGCAATGCGTTATACCGAAGCAAAATTAGCCAAGTACGCCGATGCGTTATTATCGGAGCTAGGCCAGGGTACGGTAGATTGGCAGCCAAACTTTGATGGCACTATGGATGAGCCTTGTGTGCTGCCTGCGCGTATTCCGAATCTTCTACTAAACGGTACTACGGGTATTGCGGTAGGTATGGCGACGGATGTTCCGCCGCATAACCTACGTGAAGTAGCTAGTGCGTGTATTCATTTATTAGATGAACCAAAAGCGGATATCGATGCGGTACTTGAGCATATTCAAGCACCGGATTATCCGACTGACGCTGAAATTATCACGCCAAAATCTGAAATCAAAAAGATGTATCGCACGGGCAAAGGCTCGGTGAAAATGCGTGCGGTCTATGAGATGGAAGATGGCGATATTGTAGTCACCGCATTACCCCATCAAGTTTCTGGCGCTAAGATTTTAGAACAAATCGCTGCCCAGATGACGGCGAAAAAATTACCGCTAGTAACCGATTTACGTGACGAGTCTGATCACGAAAACCCAACGCGTTTAGTTATTATTCCTAAATCGAATCGAGTAGACATCGATGCATTAATGGCGCACTTGTTTGCTACTACCGATTTAGAACGCAGCTATCGAGTGAACATGAATGTGATCGGTCTAGACGGTCGCCCACAGGTAAAAGATTTACGTTCGATGTTAGTCGAATGGTTAGAGTTCCGTACTCAAACTGTTCGTCGCCGTTTGCAGCACCGCCTAGATAAAGTGCTGGCGCGTTTACACATCTTGCAAGGTTTGATGGTTGCGTTTTTAAATATCGATGAAGTGATCGAGATTATTCGTACCGAAGAAAAACCGAAAGTTGTCTTTATGGATCGCTTTGGTTTAACCGACATTCAAGCGGAATCGATTCTAGAATTAAAACTTCGTCATCTTGCTAAGCTAGAAGAGTTTAAGATTCGTGGCGAACAAGACGAATTAGAAAAAGAACGTGACCAGCTAGAAAAAATTCTAGGCAGCGAACGTCGTTTGAAAACCTTAATCAAAAAAGAATTAACCGCCGACGCAGAATTGTTTGGTGATGATCGTCGTTCTCCTGTTGTTGCTCGTAGCGAAGCGAAAGCCTTCTCTGAAACTGACTTATTGGGTAGCGACCCAGTCACGGTTGTGATTTCTGATAAAGGTTGGGTTCGTGCCGCGAAAGGTCACGACGTAGACGTAGAAGGTTTAAGTTATAAATCAGGTGATAAATTCTTATTAGCCTGTACCGGTAAGAGTAATCAAAACGCGGTCTTCATTGATGACGGAGGGCGAGCGTATTCTGTGCAAAGCCATACTCTGCCATCAGCACGAGGCCAGGGCGAACCGTTATCGGGCCGTTTAACCGTTCCTTCGGGCATCGGCTTTAAAGGCTTAGTGATGGGGCCAGACGAAGATCATTACCTAATGGCTACCGACGCCGGTTATGGTTTCATTACCCAGCTAAAAGATATTCAAACCAAGAACAAAGCCGGTAAGGCGATGTTGACGGTGCCGACCAATGCGCAGGTATTATCTCCAGCGAAAATTGACAGTATCGAAAAGTCTTGGATCGCTGCCATTAGTAACGAAGGCCGCATGCTGGTATTCCCAGCCGCCGATCTTCCTGTGATGGGTCGTGGTAAGGGTAACAAGATGATCAGCATACCAGGGCCACGCGCAAGCAGCCGTGAAGAGCTAATGATCTCGGCCGTTGCCTTTGGCGAGACGGATACCTTGCTAGTGCACTCTGGGAAGCGTCATACTAAGTTGAAGTTCTCGGATCTAGAACACTACTTTGGTGAACGTGGCCGCCGTGGTAATAAATTGCCGCGCGGATTCCAGAATGTGGATATGGTTGAGATTGTGCGTAAAGAGAAGTAGCTCTCTTTCAAAGAGTCGCTAATAAACCATAAGCATATAGAAAGCCCAATGAGTGAAAGCTCCTTGGGCTTTTTTGTGAGGATTATTAATCTATTTCTTATCTGCTAAATCAATAAAGTGTTCTTCTAGCATCATGTATTCAGTTTTTGTTCTCTTTAACTCATCTTTTAATTTTATTTGGGAATCGTGATTATCTAATAAATCAAGAAACTGGCTTTCTAGGAAGTCTTTTTCGGTAAGCGCTCTTTCGAGAGCGAATTCAATTTCTGACATGTCGCTCTCTATTACTTCAATATCACTTTCTTTAATCGTTTTAGACTCTTCTTCTAGGCGTATATATTCTTGCATTAGTTGTTCGATTTCGCCGCTTTGATTTTCTATTTTTACTTTTTGTTGTGAGATCGTTTCGGACATTTCATCTAAAGATTCGTTTGATGAGATCTGATAATCTATCTGCTCTTTAAGTTTGCTGTTTTCATTATTAAGATCAATGTTTTTTAAACGGTCTATTTCAAGTTTATCTTCCATTGCCTGAATTTTTAGCAGCTCTTGCTTCTGCTTTATTAGCTTTTCTTCAATAAAGCTCAATCGATTGTTGCCCTGAACGACCTGTTTCCTAAGGATACTAATGGTGTCGTCGTAGGCATCTGACTGAGCCTTCAAACTCGCAAGCTGAGCTTTTATAAGCCGCTCTTTGCTTTCTTGATCTAGGTTGTCGTTATGCTCAACTTCTTCAATTTCTGCCATTGCTTCTAATTGTTGCTGGTTAATTGTTTTCAGGTTATCTAGGCATTCTTGTTGAATCTTAAATTCAACCTCACCAAGAGGATTGTTGGCACTCTCTTTTTTGTGTTTAGTAATGACTTCTTTAATGTTCTGAATTTTCTCAGCAATCAGCACTTCGTTAGCCATAGTTTTCTTAATTTTGAAAAATATATATCCCCAGCTAATGAGCAATAGCACGAGTAGGTTAAAACTGATGAAAATTAATACTGCAAATTTTGACAAGGGTTCACTCTTTTATACTTTAAAGATGATGAATATTAAGTGTAGAGTACTTTTCACAGAAGTTTGATAGTGCTATTAGGCATGAAAGACAGGATGTTGCCTGTGGATATGGCGTAATAATAAGGCTGAGCTAATCTGTAATAAGGCGGTGTTTTCATTGAGGATCGTTATGCAGCAGCATAAACAGTTATTCGATATATCAAAATCTGTATGGCAGTCTTTTAGCTCGCAGCCTTTGATAGAGGTTAATGATGCGTTTGAGATTAATAGTACTTTGTTATTGCAGTGGGTCTATTGTCACTTATCCGCTAGGCAGGTTGTCATGCTGGGTATTGATCAAAGTGCTGGCTATCAGCTAGCAGCAGATATGTTGAACTCATCTATTGATGTGCTTAGTGAGGAAGACGAGCAAGACGCGATGATTGAGCTTATGAACTGTATTTGTGGGCTGTTAGACCGAGACCACCCAACAGATGAATGTTTTGGCTTACCAAAGTTAGTGGATCCTAGTGGGATTCAGACTTTGTTAAGCAGCCTGAATAAAATATCTGAAGTTACTGCCAATGCAGGAAGCAAGTGGTTTTACATCGCCTTGTTCGAAGATAAGAGTATAGACAAATATGGTGCTATAGAATGAAGATACTCATTGTAGATGACAGTAAGGCAATGCAGCATATCGTGAAACGTGGTTTAGAAAAACTAGGCTATGATGACTTGGAAATTGTCTTGGCTTCAAACGGTATGGATGCTTTGAAATTAGCTAAGGAATGGAAGCCTAAATTGATTTTGTCAGATTGGCATATGCCTGAAATGACAGGGCTGGAGTTGATGCATGAATTAAGTAAAGCCATGCTAGATATTGATATTGGCTTTGTAACCACAGAATCTTCTGCTGAGCGTATAAAAGAGGCGACAGATGCAGGTGCACTCTTTGTGGTTAGTAAACCTTTCGATGTAGAGACTCTACATAATGCAGTGCTACCTGTATTACAACGAAAAGGAAGTAAAAGTCCGAGCTTGGATATTGAAGAATCACCATTAAAAGACTCTAGCGACAACCTCAACTTGGTTTTGCCTAAGAGTGAATCTTTGCAAAAGGCATTGAAGTTATTGACGGTAAAGGAAATTACGGTTGCTACTAAGGATATTGATGATCCTAAAGGGAGCTGGTTGCCTTGTGTGATTGGCTTATTTGGGGTGGATAATCAAAAGAGCATTAAGGTCGTTATAGTATTTGATATTCTGGCGGCGATGATTTTAGGTGCTAATGCAGATACTGTTTCTAAAAGTATGATTGACGCTGCGATTAAAGAAAAGGTTATTCCTAAGGATATTATTGCTAATTGTGAACGTGCTTTGCACATGATTAGTTTGGTGATTAATCGAGAAGCTGGCAGCAAAGAATTAACGATGATTAGCATGTCTACTTTAACTACAAATATTGATAAGCTGGCTGTATTAGTTGGCCGTAAAGGTGTTACACGCATTGACTATGGTGTCTCGAATAAAGATTATAACGATGGGCGTATTATCATTCTATGTCCGTAAATATTAAGGAGATAGTCGTGGTAGTTGTTGAACACCAAGTAGATTACAACCGCTTTGTTTTAACCAAAGATAATAATGAGTGTGTACTCGAGTATTGTCTAGTGGACACGCTTGATGGAAAAAAAATTGATTTCACCAGCACTTATGTACCTTTTGCTTGTCGTGGGGAAGGGTTGGCTGAACAACTGGTTGAGGTTGGTTTAGCTTGGGCAAAAGAGCAGGGCTATGAGATAGAAGCCAGTTGCTGGTATGTGAAAAAATTCTTATAGTCAGCTCATAGGTATACTTCCTGAGAGTGAAACCTTTTTGTCATACTTTGTTCATAAACTAACGCCAGTTAAAAATAACTGGAAATTAAATAATGACATTGCACCACTCTATTCTCTCCATTGCGATTATCAGTATTGGGTTAACCGCCTGCGGTGGTTCTTCATCTTCAAATAATACGCTAGCTCAATCCCCATTGGCGGATCTTAATCTTCAATGCGCTAATATCGAGCAAGCTGAAACCAAACCTGATATAGGAACGTTAGAATTATCGTTGGTCGATTCGTACTTTTCAGGTAGTGAGTTTGCGACGTCCTCTGCGGAAATTGTCAGTTACGATCAGTGTTCAGATCGTCTTTATGTTGTTAATTCCCAAGCGGCTAGCATTGATGTATTAGCATTGGGTGCAAATAATAGCGCTCCCTCTAAGGTAGACAATATTGATCTATCTTTAGCTGCAACCTCTGCTGGTATCGAAATTGGTGCTGCCAATAGTGTTTCTGCTAAGCAGGGTTTAGTTGCTGTGGCGATTGAAGCTAAGGTGAAGCAAAACCCAGGGCTGATCGCTTTATATCGCTCAGACGATCTTTCTTTACTTGCTACTTATCCTGCAGGTGCTTTACCTGACATGGTTGCGTTGAGCAGCGATGGGCAAACGATTTTAACTGCCAATGAGGGTGAGCCAAACGGAGATTACTCTATAGACCCTGAAGGCTCAATCACGATTGTTGATATATCCAAGGGATATACTGAAGCAGCCGAGGTAAAGCAGGTTTCATTTGCAGCATTTAATGTGGGTGAAAGTCGTCATACTGAGTTAAGTGCGAGTGTCAGAACCGCTGGGCCAGCAGGGACTTCTGTAGCGCAAGATTTAGAACCAGAATACATGGCGCTAAACAGTGGTAATACGAAAGCCTATGTCGCATTACAAGAAAATAATGCCATGGCGATTATTGATATCGCAACCGCCCGTGTAGATTCTATTAAAGGTCTAGGAGAAAAAAGTTGGAATGCGGCAAGCGGCAATATGCTCGATGCTTCTAATAAAGATAATGGCGTCGGTGAGTTCGCAAGTTATGAGCAACTTGTTGGTTTATACATGCCTGATACTATCGCTAGCTTTAGTATCGATGGTGCTAACTACATTATCTCTGCTAACGAAGGAGATGGCCGCGAATACATTTATCCTGCGACTCAGCAAGCTTGTGAAGACGCAGACCATAGCTGGGATGGCGATGAGTATGAAGTCGGTGGCGATGATGAAGACGCGACTAAATATGCAAATGAGCTAGACGATTGTATTTCTTTTACTGACGAACAGCGTGGTAAAAATATTGTTGATTTAGTCGATGCTGCTCACCCATTAAAAGCGGCATTAGATGATAATGATCAGCTTAAACGCATTAAAATTGTTGCAGATAAAGAAAGCTATTCAGTTGAAGATAATATCGTTATTTTCGGCGGTCGTTCTTTTTCAATCTGGAACGAGCAGGCTGAGTTAGTTTTTGATAGCGGAGATGATATTGCGCAGAAAGTTTATGCTATCGATAATGTGAACTTTAACGTTACTAATGATAATAACGACCCTGCAGAAACCGCTGATAATCGCAGTGATGATAAAGGCACTGAGCCAGAAGCCGTTGAAGTAGCAGAAATTAATGGTAAGCAATATGCCTTTATCGGGCTAGAGCGTCAGGGCGGTATTATCGTCTATGATGTTACGGTCCCAACTGCTCCGGTTTACCAGTCGTACATTAATAATCGCGACTTTAGCGAAGCGGTCTGCACACTGGTTGACGAAGGCGATTGTGACAATGGTGTTTATAATCCCGCCGCAGGAGATTTAGGCCCGGAGTCTATTGATTACTTTACTCGAGCAGGTAAGCACTTTATTGCCGTTGGTAACGAAGTGAGTGGTACAACGACTGTCTATGAGATCAAATTTATTAACTAAAATAATAGTTCAAATAGCAAAGATACCAACACCTTGGGGCATGATGACATCATCAGGCCCTTTTTTTATTTCTGATTCCTCAATTGCAGCTCTTTTATTTCCTTTTTATTAATTACTGTCAGTTGATCTAGCTCGCTATAAATAACCTTAAAAAAGCTCTAGAATAGGGTTATTAGATTCTCAGATTGGGTTATGTATGCAAGACGAATTTTATATTGAAGATATGGCAATGTGGGAAAGTAAGCTGTTTATCAGTCATTACCCAGGTCATGAGGCCGAAGCGGCTGAGCTGCAAAAGGCACTGTATGAAATTAAAGACCAGCAGGACAGTAAAATTGATAGCGAAGTCGCCGTTTTTGCTAAGCATGCTTTATTTGAAAGTGAACTAAATTTATTAACGCTGCCGCATGAGCCGCTACAGAAATTCCGAGCTCATGTCGAAGATCTTATCGGCGCGGTTGCTCAGGCAGTGAATGAACAATTTTGGCCAGAAGGCGCACAAGCCGAAGTTGATGTTGTCGAGTCTTGGTATCACATTACTCAAAATGGTGGTTATCACGATACGCACTCTCACCCCAATTGCTCTTGGTGTGGTATTTATTACCTGCAAGAAGGGGAGAGCAGTATTGAGGGTCGTAACGGTGTGAACCGTTTTTATGATCCGCGCCACGGTGCAGATCATTATCAGGATGCGGGCACTGCATACTTGTCTGCTGACGGTTTTATGGATTTTTCACCATTAGCGGGGCAGATTATTATTTTCCCATCCTATTTAAAACATGCAGCTATGCCGTATTTTGGCGATAGCGATCGTGTTGTTTTGGCGTTTAACTGCCAAGTTAACGCTAAAGTTTAGGCTTTATAAACCGACGCCTCAGATACCGACGCCTCAGATACCGA